>Ga0257122_1000642_pt1 | contig 29355 bp, 32 predicted proteins | sample SI106_120metaG_FD_190146 | JGI IMG/M metagenome (GOLD analysis project Ga0257122, IMG submission 190146) | Marine microbial communities from Saanich Inlet, British Columbia, Canada - SI106_120 | ecosystem: Environmental > Aquatic > Marine > Inlet | place: Canada: British Columbia | collected... | reverse complement strand
GATATTTATTATACTTTGCGGTATCTTTATTGACTGAATTTATTCCTAATGACATTGAACTAATGCCAGATAAGGGAACTATACAAAGTGTATGTGGGAATATTAACACTATATACAAACAGATAAAGAAGAACGAATGTAAGCCTACTGCCGATTATCTGTTTGCGAATTTAGAGAAAGAACAAACGTTAAACGCATCCATACAAAAAATGGAATTGGTAAATTCTATCGACATTGTGTAAATATGTATCGGTTTTGTTCTTTCAATAAAAGTATTTCACGTTTTACTGCTTTATTTCACTTTTACTAAGTGGCGGTTTTACATTTTTTGTTATATTTTTCCAAGTCGTATATATTGCCTCTGCTACTATTCCTATAACAACTACACTTACTACACATATCACGATAACTATCGGAACGGGCATGGTTATGAGTGTTATATTTTGTATCTTCATATTACTAATAATAGAATAGTTCAATTTTACTATTCTATTATTTTTTAGAGCAGTGAGGAGAACAACACTAACAAAGCTTGTATTTGATAAATTGTACGTTATTATAACCGACATCTATCAACTCCGCACCTTTATCAAAGTTCAACATATTATATCCATTCAACGCTTTGCTATCAACATAATAATATGTTATTTCACCATATGGTTTGTTACATTCATGATTTAATCGTGTAAAAGGGTTATTGAAGTTCTTTTTGACAATTTGAAATGTTCTCACTACCATATCTTTGATATTATCAATCGAATTATCATTATCCTCAACCACACCATATGGACTTATATACGTAATATTCAAATAATCAGAGGAATGTACTATATCTAATAGCGCATTACTCAACGTCCCTCCATCCGCATACATATAATTCTTGTATTTCACTGGTGGAAACGCTATGGGTATTGCCGATGTTGACATCAATAATAACACTTTATCTTCAATTGAATGATTATCGTTATACTTATAGGTATCCAAATTACCCGTATTCAAATTGACAGTACCTATCAACGTATCAATTATTGGATTTGATTTCAGATTAGTTATAATAGATGTTAACGTTTTATGTAATGGTTTGGTATTTAACAACGACACTCCTGTATCCGGCAAAATTTCATAGATGTCTTTGTTACGAATGGTAGAATACATCCCTTCTGCTTCTTTGATACCCTCGTCTATGTCAGCAAAATGCGACAAAAAACCAGAATTCAACCCTCCTGCCGAAATACCAGTATATCTATCATAATTTACATGATAATTCTCTCTAATTTTCTTCAATATGCCGATTTCCACTGCTCCAAACGCTCCTCCACCGCTAAATGACAGTTGTTCGGTTGCGCTAATTGACATCATACACGTTACAACCAAGGTTCCAATAGATAAAAAATACATTTTTATATTAGCGGTAGAAGATATTTCAACATGTTAAATCCGTTTGGGATTATATAATGGACCATCGAACTGAATCAATAAATGTTTTCATTCTCTTGATTCACGCCATTGGTAATTTAAAATGCAGAACCGAATGATCCACCCAGTGCACCATTGGCTGCCATTGGTCCCATAGACATTCCAAAATCAGGTTGATTCATGGATTGTTGACCCGACCCCATATCGGGTCGCGCAGTTGCTACCGGTGCGGGTGGGAAACTTCCACCTTGTATCTGACTATTATCTAAATTATCGGCTTGACTTGGCGTATGCATACCAGGTTGTGAAACGCGAACATTTTGCTTGACATTTTGTTTTGACTCGTCGTTAGATGGTCCATTCCATAACTCTAATACGCGGTCAACCATAATATTTACTTTCAGTCCCAACTTTGTTTGAATGCTTAAAACCAATATTAAGAAGACTAATATTACATTAGTTAATGTTAAGTTCTCGTATTTGAACCCACTGTATGTGGGAAAGTATGTAATCACACGATGAATAATTATAGCACCGCAAAACATAACAGTAAGTTGAATAAATATTTCGGCTAAAAGTTCTAAACTAGATTTCTCGGGATCTGCTTCAGGAATAAAACGCTGAACCATTTTATTCAATACTACAATTGGAACTACGCCCATTGATGAGTATTGTATTACATTCATAAATTCGGCAGTTCCTTCCTCTGTATTTGAGAAGACATGCGACAAAAAGGTTTTCTTAGATAGATCTGAATCGTTTATTATTTCCATACTAGGTATATACTATGGTCCTAGATAAATATATTCCATCATTTGGTAAATTATAGTTTTTGAGTTTCAAACAATATAAAAAGGCGACCTGATATGTATTTGTGGGAGGGGGATATGTTAACGGGGCTTAGCTCAGTTGGTAGAGCACTTGACTGTAGTGGTTATTTATATGATATCGAGTTGTCATCGGTTCGATTCCGATAGTCCCGAAAAAATAAAAAGAGTTCTTTTTATTTTTATAATTTATGGTGAAAAATACTTATAGATAACGCTTATATTTACTTATAAGATTAGTTTTAATGAGTGGTTCAAATGCAGCAGCAATACGTCGTCGCGTGACAAATGTATTAAATAATCAACAAGCGAATAAAGCACCTACTCCTACACCTACACCACCACCAGTACAAGCAAGACCAAACGGTCAAACTTTACAGAATATTCTTTCTACAATGGATAAGCGCATATCAGAATTAGAAACATCCATTCCGAATGCGGATACGTCGTCTATCTCTACAGACCCTACTATTACTGATATAATAGATGAGTTCACTACGCGGTTTGAAATGTTTGCTACAGAATTGGTTGACATGAAAGATTCTATCATAAAGTTACAATCATACACAATGGATGTTAATAAAATGTTGTTAGAAGAAAGGATTCAAATACTATCGGATGTGAATCCAAATTCTCGACCTAATATTCATACTGATATCAATAGTGATATTGAGATTACACCTAATCATACAACAGTTGACATGCGCGAGTTAGTGAAAGAAGAAATAAATAAAGATACAAATAACTAGCATAAAGATATGTTATCACAATTTATGTATATAATGTCAGGTCAACATGAAGATCTTATGTCCGATATACATAAATTACAACAACAATACTATAATATAAATGGAAAAAATATATTGTTTAAAAAATCACAAAAGAATGAATGTGCTAACATAATCTCGAATAATATTGGAATTGACGTAATATTAAATCAAGCAATTAAGATAATAGAACCTAACAAAATATTATTAGATTACACTATATTAAAAACCTTTGCTGGCCCTGATAACTACGATAATATAAATTTATTTTTAGCAAAGCATATAACCCAGTGTATTAGGTTGAGTGGATCCGTCGAAGTACATGTTAACCTTTCTACACTAACCATTTCTGCTATTGAAAGACATCGTAGTGCTATTGTGAAATTTACTGAATTCGGACAATCAAATGGATATACTAGTTACGTTACCGATCTTTCTTTTTATAACACACCGTCATTTGTTTTGACTGGAGCTAGTCTACTTAACGCATTGCTTCCTGACGAATTAAATAAAATAGTAAAATTTTATAATAAACGCGAAAGTGAATCATTATTGAAGTCACTTGAATGATATATTTGAAGTTTTACGGTTAAAAAATATATATAAAAACGCGTGTCATTATATATATATTTAATCCATGTCAGGATTATTTAATTTCTTATTGTTTATAACAGTATTAATAATCTATATTCACATAGTTAATCAACTTAAAACAAGCGAAGATTTAGAGGTTTATGAAATGGATTATACTACCAACCAGTATCTACAAGAGGTATGTGATATCAAACAACCCGTTCTATTTGATTATAATAATATAGGGAATGAATTCTTTGATAAGGTAAATAAGGAGACGATAATAACGAACGACAAATATGACATAAAAGTCAAGGATATTCGGGATTATTATAAAGACGAGTCAGTAGATTATATTGTGTTACCGCTACATAGTGCGGTAGGGTTAATGAAAACGGACACTAAATCGAATTATTTTACTGAAAATAATGACGATTTTATTGAATCCTCCGATTTACATCAATATTTTCAACTAAACGACACTTATTTAAAACCACATATGTCGTTAAATACAAAATATGACATTTTATTTGGATCCTCTGGAGTAACTACTCCATTAAGATATCATAGCGACTTTAGGAAATTTGTAACTGTCAATTCAGGTAAAATAAAAGTTAAAATGACCCCATGGAAAAGTCACAATTTTTTACATCCATACACCGATATGGAAAATTATGATTTCAGATCTAAAATAAATGTCTGGAATCCCGACAAAGAACATAAGCGCGATTTTGATAAAGTACGTTTTTTAGAGTTCGATATAACAGTTGGTAATATGTTATATATACCACCGTATTGGTGGTACAGTATTAAATTTGATTCAGGTACGGATACAGTTGTTACATCTATCACGTATAATTCTATTATGAACTGTTTAACTAACCTACCGAATTGGGGGTTATATTATTTACAACAGACTAATACCAAAACAAAAGTTACCAAAACATTGTCGATGGAGGATATGTTAAATACCGACGAAGACGAAAAAGTGTTAGATAATACGTCGTCCGATAAACAAAATGAGAATACAGTAGTTGAAATGACACAGGAAATTTAGTAAGTTTTATAAAGTAAAAATATTTGTATTATGTAAATGAGTTATAATGAAGATGGGTCCGATAATGTCTCAATAGCCCAATCAATTGAGAACAACTCTATAAATAATTCACTAATAGACGACGCTCAAGAATCGGCTAGTAACAATACAAGTAGCATTAGATTAGAAGATGACATTGTGTCAAATGATAATAATTCGAATAACCAGTCTAGCATATCAAATACACATTCAATAACTACATTTGTGAATGAAACAGATACTATATTAAGTGATGTTTCTGAAGAAGATAATGTATTTAATGAAAATAACGTTCAATTCACAACAACTGACCCCATACCCGAACCGAACAATTCAGACAACCATAGTCAACAAACGACGAATACAAACGATGAAGTCATTTCACAGCCAATTAGTTATAGTAGAATCGACCAAAATCAGAATAATAACTGGTTTTTATCAAAAGAATATGTTATATTCAAAAATCAATTGCGTTCCGCACGTAAAAATAATACATTTATACTGAAAGAATGCAAAGAATGTAAACGACTTCTCGATTTAAAATATGAAGATATAAATTCAATTGTAAATAATATTCAAACATCTGTTATCTTCATGTCTACTATATCCGGATTTCTCCAAGCAACCAAAACACAGACGTCGATTGATCTTGATATTATTGCGATTTGTTCGATTACCATATCCACTTATATTTCATTGATAATATCTATCTCTAAATTCTATAAACTCGACGAACTCAAAGACCGTATTCAGAGTCTTCGTGAAAAATACTCGTTATTACACAACCGGATTGAATATAGAATGGATGTACTTGGTCCTTGGAACAACAAATATTTATGGGTTCATCAAAATCCAAAAAATAAATTAGAAGAATGGAGAGAAGTGATGCAAACCATGAAGGTAGACTATAATGAAATTATTAAAACTAAACAGACATTAACTACTGACTTCGAAGTTATTATGGATACAATATCTAGAAACAAGTATAACAATATGAATTCAAGATTAAATTATGCAGATAGAGAACAATTATTCTTCCTCCGTCAAAAAGAAAGCGCATTGGAACAAAGAATTGTAGAGTCATCAAAGAAGTTTCCTTCGAAAAAACGCCCAACGATTCTACTACAACATGAAGAATTAGACAATTGGGACGAGGATGATAGTATTGTGTAAACTGTCAGTTTTTTATATTTTAGATATGGATACCAAGTCGATAAAGATGCATAGACATTAATAATGTGGTCGTTGGATACACTAGTAAAACGAATAACAAGATACAACTTGCCAAAATATTACCATATAGTAATTCTCAAAACAAATATAAATATGTTATTGAATACATATCTATATGTCAGATTTACCGCGGTTTTTCGAAACGTCTATTATTACAAATGTAGAAAACGAACAAGTTGATGTTGTAATACCTCATCTGAAAAGTATTGCTAATAAACACCAAGTTATCATAACTCAACAACAAATAACTATTCGTAAACATGAACACGAAATTGAAGAATTGCGAAAGTCACTTCACGATATACACCGCATATTGAATGGTAGGCAGTCAATGTGTAGAGGTATGTCATATGAGGAGTAAGTATCAAATATGAAAGAATATCATATTTGATATAGATTAGATTATTATCCAACAACTGAATTTGAAACATGTTTGTCAACGACAACTTCTTTTAACACATTGTGTATAATTTTGTTTTCAAATTTAGTACCCTCATCTTTACCATATCCACCTAATGAAACTTTCGCATATTCAAAAAATTTCTCACATTCAGGTGTATCCAATATTTCATAATCGGGATTTTCGTCCTGCCATGGATATAGTTGTTGTTTATTCTTATCAGCCACAATGCGAACGGCTTTGCGAAGATGCGTCTTATTGTCATCTTCTTTCTGCCATCTATTTGAATCTTTTACATATACTGTCTCGCGTTTTAAATCAGTACAGTGAAGTGGTCTTGTATGTGGTTCCATAACACGTATTCGTTCAAGCATAATGCGCGAAATGCCTCCGACATATCCTAATTCACCAGTTGTTTCGAAATCACCCGGATTCAGTTGTATAGACTGTATGAAATCGTTTAAATTAATAGCATCTTTGCACGTCTCATTCAAATATACATTCAGGTTAAATTTATTATTTGTAGTATTATTTGTCATATTATAAACTGTTTGGTTTTTTGACAACTCGATTATGGTATCTTGTTGGGCCGACATTTTCCGATGTTGGTCTATCATTAACTCCTTGAACTCTTGATTTTGCTTTAATAATTCCAATACTACACTCGAGTCAACTTGCTGATGTGTAGATTTAAGGTCAATGTCTAGATCCATATCAGTACATTCTTCTTCTATATTGTCAATCGACGGTATATGTTGACATTTTTGCTTATGATACCATAAACTATTTCGAACAGTATATTTCTTTCCACATTCACATACAAACGCAGTGGGGATTTTTGGGGATTTTTGCGTTCTATTTGTTCTATTTGTATGTTTTGCAGTAGTAATATGTTTATTATAGTCTTTTTTATTGCTGGTATTATAGTCACAATCTAAACAAATATATTTATGGGGATTTTTCAAGGGTTTATTCATTCTAAATAGTCTATATACATTGAACATGATTTATCCCCTAAATCATTTAAACGGTTAAATACTTAAAAAAATATGCAGTGAGATTTTTCTATATATTTTTACATTTAAAGCATTATGCATTTAACCTCAATTTTACATATATCAAATTACAAAACTATTTTTCCCAAATGAAAAACGGACATTTATTTATGTCCAATTCTAGTTAGTTAAGCCATTTATTTTATCGATTTTTTATTGAATTATTGTTTTTTTGATTTACACCTTTGAATATTTAAGTTCGCACAAAATATAATAAACAGATATAAATATTTTTTTATTATATACAATATCATAATGAACGAAGAAAAAATAAAAGAAATATTGGAAGAGAATGCTAAACTAAAAGAGGAACTGGAAACAACCAAAGAGCATCTCAAAAAATATACAGCACCTTCATATAAGAAAGAATATTATGAAAAGAATAAAGATGTTATTATGTAGTTTTCGTAACATTGTAAACAATGAAATATAACGAAATAAAAACTATATTCTATGTATAGTAATGAGCGACATAGAATACGGAATGAAAGATAGATGCGAGAGTTTTGATTTTTGCGAAAGTATAACTAGTAACCGAAGTAATAGCATTGACGAAGGTTATATTAGTTCGGGACCGGATAGTAGGAGCAATAGTATATCTGAAAATGATTCACAAATAACATCACAATATCGCCGAACCGGTTTTATACCTGTCCCAAATAATAAATCGAAACATAGAAAACGTGAAATAAATTATGACGGGTCTTCGGCGCATGATGTAGGCGTTTTAACACCTACCCCCTCAAAATATTACAAAATGATGATTGAAAATTATGAACGTTTACAAGAATTCATTTCTCCTAAAAAATAGTTTACAACATAATGTAATGTTATTTTTTTACGATTTTGCGTTTAGTAGGTTTACATACAATGGAATGTTTGAATTTCTTACAGAATTGTTTTATAGTTTGTTGTTTGTCGGTTGCATTCCCTAATGACATTTGGCGAATATGTAATAATTGCTCGTCTTGTTCGTAATCCCATTTTTTACAAAATTCGATTTCATCATTGGTATCGGGAAATTCAACAAGTTTAGATTCGTTATTTATAATCCCATTATGTTGCTCTATTCGTTCAAGCCAACATGGACTCGTGGACGCTGAATATAACCATTTTTCGAGAGGATAATGGTAAATAGTAGAGAATTCATCCGGCATTTTAGTATCAAATAAATTGTTATAAATCTTAATTGCTGGGTATAAATGTAATCTACTAAAAAGGTGAGATGCTTTTTCTGTCGATACAGTTTTTGTAGCATATGGTTGAATATGTTCGGGTGTCATAGAAATAAAACACAAAGGGATTGCGGTATTGTCATCTACCACGTCTTTAGTTACTGTATATTGTAGTTTATCTTTTATAAAATTAACTAAATTATAGTTTCGTAGTGATAATGTATATATGATGGAACCTAAATTACAGTCAGCACTATCATCGGAAGTTTTATACCATTCATCGATCAAATTATCAATAAATGGTTTCATGTCAGGATTATCATCCGCGTATATTTCGTTATAAATATCTTTTACGAAGTCATAAGTTTCTTCTCTGAAACCCGAATAAAATAGTTCATAACCCCAAAATAGGGATTGTTTTGTATCTCGCATTAGAAGCGAAACAAACAATGACTGTTTTGCTTCAATTCGAGAATACAAATAACGAGTAAGAGTTGTTAGGAGTTCATTTCTATAAATAGGGTCGTCCATATTGGATTTCAATTATGCGAATTGACGACACTATTTATATGATTTCAATTTTGTAAGCAAAAAATATGTGAATATACTGTATAATGACGACTAACAACACAAAAAAACAAAGGGTGAAGAAAGATAAGAAAAAACTTCAGAGAGGTGGTACACGTAAAAATAGAAACAAACCACCAAATAAAAATCGTTCTCATATCGTAAAGGTATTTTTAGAGATATTAAATATGGTAAAATTATATCATTGGAAAACGCGTTCATACGCTCAACATAACGCAACTGACGAGTTATATGCTAAGTTGAATAAACACATAGATATGTTTGTTGAAGTTCTACTTGGAAAAAGCGAAAGTCGTATTAAACTATTAGAAAAAAGAATAGATCTATTAGATCCATCTAATGTCCGCGATTTTAAAGAAAGAATTTATGAATATCGTGAATTTTTAGTTGATATAGATATTTATTTTAATACTAAGAAGGATACTGATTTATTGAATATACGCGATGAGATTTTAGGTGATATAAATCACTTTCTATATTTAATGACATTTGATAAGTAATATTACTTGTAACATGATAACATTCCGCGAATGGATGGCATATCTCTACACGTTTCAGGGTATTTTCCATTCTTTTCAAAGAAACTGATTGTTAATGGAGATGCGCGTATTTTAATAATATTCTTTCTAATTAGATATTTCCTTTTCCAATGACGCTGGATTAACCGCAACCAATGTGTTTTTATGATAACGGTGTAGAAATCATCTAATATAAATAGTTTCATAATATCTATATTACCACCTCGCATAGAATGAATATCAAATATTGAATACTCATGTAAATAAGAATATAGATAAAATATATCATATTGAAAGAAAGTCGAACATTGTATAGAATTTGCATATAGAATATGTCCGGTATCATTGAACGTACTCGCAATCCCAATATAACACTTTTCATTATGTTTTTCAGAATCTAAAAATTCTTCTTCTTCGCAGAATATGGATTCGACCATTTCTTCACATATAGAGTCTAGTGTGATATCTGATGAAGATGATGATGATGTAGATAATGTTACATTATCATCTGAATTAGGTACATTTTCAGAGTGTTCGGGAAAAGGATCTAGAGATTGCATTGTATGTAAGTTCTTGTATTATATGAGTCCATAAGACAGGTAGTTTCTAATATATTCATTGGAATATTATATTTCAATTTTATACATATAGACTTTGTGATGTCGTGATATATTTTAATACCATATCTTCAATCTTTGACAATTTATGTTGTAACTCAATTAAATTTAGTTGTTCGCATACATTGATAAACTCTTTACTGATGGTAACAATCTTCAACATCGCTTTTGTAAAATCCCCTACCGAAATAGATTTATTATATACATTATTTTGGATGAATGATTTACATTGGGTTTCATCGTTACATTCGCACCATTGCATTGAAAATTCGACCATGTCATATATAACCGCATCGGTATATTTGATACCGGTTGTTATTTTATAATCATCCTCGATATCGGAATATCTATCGTAGTGGTTCTGCATAGACTTGATCTTACCTTCTAAATACGTGTCTTCCATAGTAAGTGAATGAATTTTCATATCATCGTGTACCTTTATATCAGTGAAACAAGAAAATAAGCCAATAAGTTGTATTGTATCGAAATCTTCGAAATACTGCCATTTTATCATTAAATCAGATAAAATCAAGGGGTGGATTTCAGCAATATTTGAAGCAACCTTACCCCGCATTGTAAGTGTAAATGTGTCATCAGGATTACGTATAATAAATCCATTTTCATACATAATATCACATACACTTTCAGTTTGTTGTTTGATGTATGTTTCAGTATATTGCATGTCATGTCGTAGATCGTTTACTGTATCTTTCATTGTCAACAAATTATTTAATTTGACCGCATCATCTTTAACATGTTTGTATTCGTCTTCTAATCTACGTATTTCTTTTTCACATGTCTTGCGCTTTTTATTTGTAGCATTTTGTAGTTCATTTTTGGTTTTAACATATAATTCACATACTGTTCGTGGAGTTCTACCAAGATCAATGAATTTTTCCTTTTCGGAAATCTGTTTTTCTATATCCTGAATTTCACGGTGTGTTGACATGGATGAAGTTATAATCTCATTTTGAACCATACTTTTTTGGGAGAATAGATGGAAATCTTTGGTTTGCCCGTTTTTCAAAAGATTCAAAATAAGTGAATATGATATATGAAATTTAGATACAAGTTGCTGTGGTTTCCCTCCTAGAATAAGTTTATAATCGGACAACATCGGCATATTAAATAGGTTATTACAATGTACTACATGTCCCACTACATCAATACCGCGACGTCCGGCACGACCGGCCATTTGCGTATATTCATGCGCTAATAAATTGCGCTGGGTATGTCCGTCAAATTTGGTTAAACTCGTAAAAATCGCGGTCTTAATCGGGCAATCTAGTCCAATCGCAAACGATTCTGTTGCGAATAACAATTTAATATATTTTTTGGAAATCATCAATTCCACAATTTCACGTAGAATAGGAATCATACCGGAATGATGGATACCGATACCCTTTTCTAATAGAGAAACTAATTTATTATATTCAGGTAGTTCCAAATATTCCTTGTAGTTGGGTAATTTGCGAATAATTTGTTCGCATTCATTTCGAACGGTGTATCCCACCTTGCTATCAAATTCATTCAATGGAACGGTAATATCATGGGCGCATGATTCTACATTTTTTCTGGAAAACACGAAGGCTATCGCTGGTAACATTTCCCTTTCTTTTAAGAAAGATGCGAGTTGATTGATTGCATGTTTACGATTAATTCGGATTCGATTTGTTTCAAACAGATTGGTAATTTTTGTCATTTTTTTTGAATTGATTTCATTAAATACTCCGTTTGCATCCTGTAATGGGATAAGTTGATTTGTATTATCGCGAATTTCTTTTTGAGTCACCTTGTCTCTAATTGTTTTATATACGGCTTCTGTAGTAGTTAAAAATCCATAATGTGATAATGGAACTACCCGATGATTCGTTGATGCCAAGTAAACACATTTCGCATCGGGTTCAATGTCTCCTTTTTCACACCATCTAGCAAATCCTTGAGGATTGTCAATCGTAGCCGAAAGCATCACCATTTGAATATGTCGTGGAAGCATGAGAATGGTTTTCTCCCATGTTTGTCCGCGGTCGGCATCATTGATGTAATGGACTTCGTCAAATACGACACACGCAAGGTCATTTTGAATATCCATTTGAAATTGGAGAGTAGATTGAGGTTCAGAATCTGCGGTATTCGTAGTTGATGTAAATAGATAATTCATTAGGATTTCAGTTGTCATTATAAGAACGTCTGCGTCCGGATTCGTTTTAATATCTCCGGTAAATAGACCGAATGATATTTCGGGAAATTTTTTAGTAAATTCATAATATTTTTGGTTAGAAAGAGCTTTGATAGGACTTGTATAAACAATTTTTTTTCCTAGTTTTGCGAAATGTTGAATTGCAAACTCGGCAGGTAGTGTCTTGCCACTACCGGTATGTGCGGTGACTAATACGTGTTGTTTTTCGACAATGGCTTCAATTGCGTACTTTTGAAAGTCACTGAGCGGATACGGATACAATTCAAAATGCGAATCATACTTTGAATTGGATGGATAGGGTTCATTACAAATTTTTACCATGGGTTTATACAATATATATATATGTTTGTTTTTATATTGGTTGCAAATGATATATAGAGATATTGACATACATATGTATTATTATGTTGACATTAGTTACATGTTGGTATAATGTAAAAGCCAAATTTCCAAGTGAAACGTATCAAACTTGGATAAGTAATTTTATAACGAATGTAAATAAATTTAATTTGGTAATTTACACAGATGAAAAAAGTAAAAAGGATATAGAACCATATATTATAAATGAAGATCGTATATGTTTAAAGATTGTAAAGTTGGAAGATTTCTACTGTTATAAATATAAAGACAATTGGATAAAGAATCACGATAATAATAATTCATTGAATGGTAATCAAGGATGGAAAATAGATTGGGAATTAAATATGCTTTGGTCTGAAAAAATAAATTTCGTAAAAATGGCAACTGAAGATAATTATTTCAATGCTGAATGGTATGGATGGTGTGATATAGGTTATTTTCGTGGTAGAAAAGATATAGATTTAAATCCAGGTTTAATACCATGTTGGCCGAATGAAGATAAAATAGCCAGTCTTGATAAGAATAAAATATATTATAATATGATAGGAAATGCTGATATGATAAACAAAGTAAGTGGATATATAACAAATTTAAACGAGTATAATCTTCCGGTTGTACCAATACCACCGGAACAAATTAGTATATCTGGTGGTTTTTTTTTAATATCAAAGGCGAACATTAGTTGGTGGTGGAAAATATATTATGAACGATTAGAATTATATTTTAAACACGATTATTTGGTAAAAGACGACCAAATAATTGTAATAGATAGCATTTTCCACAATATAGACAGGTTTAATATTATTCATAAACCAGATGGTAATATGGATAGTAAATGGTTTTATTTTAGTTTTTATTTGCTATAATTTTGCCCGTCTCCATGCCCGGCGTCATAATATACTAATGGTTCATTCAGATAAACACAATTTGTATGATGTAACGCTCGTAACCAACATGCATAATCTTCACCTGGCGGTTTTGTATCTTGAAAGCAATTTATTTTGGTTAATGTGTCTTTTTCTATAACAACACTACTGCATATTACGCAATTATTAGTTTGCATAAATTTTAAATCCCATATATTTGGTAATCCAGATTGAAGGTCGATCCCTATTTTATTATATAAATGACAAATCCAATTTTTACTATATTGTGACAAATAGTGTGAATAATTAGTTGTTGAATTATATATGCCATTCCCAATAAGTGCTTCCGTACAAGATAGTTTACAATTCGTGTTTTTCATTTCTATTAATTGTTTTTCTATTTTGGTTGGAAACCATATATCATCATCATCACAAAAAGCAACATACTTAGAGTTTGCGTCTTGACAACCTCTATTTCTTACATATCCAGGTGAATTATATCCAAGTAATTGTTTACTATTTATATCAAGATGTATAATTTTTACATCTTTCCAATCATATTCATAATACTCTTTTTGAGTAGAACAATCATTTACAATAATAATTTCTATGTTTTTATAGGTTTGTTCTTTAATAGATTTTATTGTATTCAATAAATAATGAAATCTATTATAGGTTGGTACTATAACGCTAACTTTATCCATTATACTATATTTTATTTATGTATTTTTATGTTGTTTCTTCTGTAATATTACTTGATATCCATCCATTACTATTTCATAGCCATTTTCAATAAAATATGGAATCGAATATTTTGCTTTTCCGGAATAACTTATCTCCCCATTAAGTTTTGGAGTATAATTTCTAACATCATCAATTAGAATTATTCCATTATCAGTTAATATTTCCCTTTCAACAATTATTTTTGGCTTCTCTTACACCCTTGGTAATTTAAAACGCCGTTTTGACGGCAAAAAAATAAATCAACAAGATTGTAAAGACATGTTAGATAACTAATATAAACGGTTTATTATGTGAATAGTAATGGTACAAAATATAGTTAAAATATACCTTGCACATCGTGATAATATCCAATTTTTTGAACAACAAGTTACATTAATAAGAAAATATTTCCAATGTAATGATAATAGTACAATCCAGATATGTGGTTTTGTTGATAGTCAAAATAACTCTGAAATTATGAAAAAAAAATGGGAAGAATTAGATGTATTACCCATCAATATTCCACAAGTAATTAATAATCAAAACCGTTGCACAATAAGTGCGAGTGAATCTTTTGGACTAGCATTTCAATATGTATATGAAAATTACATATTAAAGGATGATTATATTAGCGTTTTTATAGAAAATGATGTATTTCCTTTTAAATATATGAATATAGAAGATTATGTAGCAGATCATGAGATATGTGGTGATATTCGGTTTAATGCCACAAACTTACCAGTGCGGATTACTCATTTCTGGTTAGGTTTCATAATTTTTAATAACCGACAAATGCAAGATAGAACCCAATTTTCTGGATTATGTACCCATGTCCAACATAATGATTCGAAATATGCATATTGGACCGATTGCGGTGGCACTAGCTATTATTGGATACAATCCGGACAACGTAGAATAAGACAAATGGTAACCAATGGCAATGAGACATATGACGGGTTTAATTCAGCCACGTGTACCCCACATAATATCACAACCGATATCGAACATTTGCCTACTATATTTCAAGAAGGATATCAGTCAAATTATCGGGTGCTTGTTTACGATAATTGTTTAATTCACTTGGAACAAATGGGAAAAAAAGAACAACCCGGTAAATATGATTGGTGGTGTAAATGTTATAATAAATTAGTTCAGTCACATTATATTCCAATTGGGTTTCAATGTACAAACGCACAAATATTAAAAACTATGAACAAAAGAGAGTGTAGTTATCCGTTCGATTGGATATTATCAAACCCCAATGCAGTATATAATATATTTAAGTTGTTATTTATAGATAATATGGATATACCAAATATTGTGAAAACCGAATTTTTTAATACCACACAAACGGCTAAGTTTATAAGACCCGAAAAATTCACAGTAGGCAATTGCGATGCATCTAACGTTCTATATAATAGTAAATATAATCTTATTTTTCCACACGACCAGCATAATTCAGAAACGATTGAGAAATATATTCGGAGGTTTGAAAGGTTAAAACAACACGTGTTGTCTGGGTCTAAATGCGTTTTTATATTTATAAATCGTATTGCGATTGGCAATATTGATGGTATTAATTATACTATAAATGAGGTTGAACAACTTGATAACCTATACCAAAGGATCGTTAAATTATATAAACTATTGACGCAAGTTATACATAAACAGAATTGTGAAATCATATTTATAAACTCTGTATTAAATTACACGGTTCTCAATAATAATATAGATGGCATAGAAGTAATAGAGATAGTGCCTAAAAATGGCACAACATTAACAGATGAAGAAATAATAAATCGCATATAATATATTGGTTATCATAATAGACAAGAACGTACATGAAACCTATAATACAAATTATATATAATAAATTGTATTATACATTTAGATGGTATACACCTTTGAAGATTTAAACGTCAGTGTGTTTACTGCGTATAATATATAAAATTATAAAGTTATAATATTATATATTACACGTATTTAAAACAATGAATACTTCGAAAAAATGGTTTATTACATTTGGAGCGGGAGGAGATAATTACATTGATGCTGGTAATAGATTAGTTAAACAAGTACAAATGTTAGGTTTATTTGATAAAACTATATTATATACCGAAAATGACTTAATACAAGATTCTTATTTTTGGGAAAAACATAAAGATTTCATATTGAATAACAAGCGTGGATATGGGTATTGGTTATGGAAACCATATATAATAAAAAAAACGTTAGAACAAATGAACGAAAATGATATATTGTTATATTTAGACTGTGGATGTGAAGTACATATGGGTAAGAAACAACAAATGTGTAATTTTTTCAAATATGTCAAAGAAGATTATATAATAGGGTGTCCTGCAGATGTTAAACTAGAAAGACAATGGACGAAACGAGATCTATTCGAGTATCTCAATATGAATACGAATGAGTATTTAAGTTCAGTTCAACAACAAGCCGGGGCAGTATTAACTTTTAAAAATAATAAGGTAACCGAGATGGTAACCGAATGGTACAATATCGGATGTAATTATCATTTGATAGATGACACTCCGTCATTATTAGAAAATACCGTTGACTTTAGAGAACATCGTCATGATCAGTCAATTTATAGTTTATTGTTGAAAAAATATAATATACACAGTGATAAAAATATAAATAATTGCATTGAATATATACGAAACCGGACAGGCATTTCAAAATTACGGTAATGTAATAGTTTCGTATCTAAACTTACATAGTGAAGATACGAAACGCCGTTTTACTGCAAACAAAATTAGTTGTTCGTTTAAATTCTATATATAGAATGTATATATCCTATATAGAAATGTATTCAAATAAATTCTATAATGTTTATCAAAAAAATATACATTCGCAAAATGGTGAAGATGGGATTGTAGAAGAATTATTAAAAAGATTAAATATCGAAAGTGGTTATGTTTGTGAATTTGGTGCTTGGGATGGAATTCATTTATCAAATACTTTTAATTTGGTACAAAATAAAAATTTTAATGCTGTATTTATTGAAGGGGATGAAAATAGATATAACGACCTATTAAATACTGTTGAAAAGTTTCCAAATATTATTCCAATAAAAGCATATGTTGATCATAATGATACTTCTAATTCATTAGATAATCTTTTAAAAAAAACAATTATTCCAAATGATTTTGATATTCTGTCTATAGATATTGATTCATATGATTATCAAGTTTGGCAAAGTTTAAAAGTTTATAAACCTAAAATTGTAATAATTGAAATTAATTCTTCAACAAAAGTAAATAATTCCGAATGGATTCACACGCCGGGTAAATATGACGGGACTGGGTTTAAACCTACTTATGATTTAGGAATTGAAAAAGGATACAAATTCATACTTCACACTGGGAATATGTTTTTTATTAGGTCGGATCTATTTGATAAATTAAATATTACATATGACAATCCTTTAGAAAACTTTAGAACTAATTGGGGTGGTGGAATATGATTACACATTGAATAGTTATTCTTGATTTGGGTCTTGTTCGTTTCAAACTTTATTATATCTTGATATTATATTATATTATGCGGGTGGCATTGATTTTTGGAGGTTTAATGACAAACCCAAAAGACAATAATAACCGATGTTATATAGAACCGTGTTATTTACATTATAAAAAACATTTATTTAATTGTAATAAATCTCATGATATAGATATATATATTCATCTATGGTCAAATAATGTTGACTCAAAAAAAGAACAGGACAAAATAAAACTAATTAATGATTTATATAAACCAACAAAAATTATAGTTCAGACAAATGAGGAATCTAATAATTTCGTATCTAAATTTAAATCCAATCAGAACGGTTTTAATTTAATATCAGACCAATCTTATGATTTATGTTTTTTTTCTAGATTAGATATTATAATAAATCGTGATATAAATTTTGAAAAATATGATAAGCAAGAAATATATCATAATGATGGTATGCCAACCCAAGGCGGTCATTTTGGAGATTTTTATTTCATTTTAAATTTTGAAAATAGCAAACATTTTTCAAATTTATATGATAAAATTCAAAATAAGAGTAACGAACAGTGGACCGAACAAAAATGGAGAGACGAATATATACCTATATTAGAATCTCATTTATTAGAAGTTGGTAAGATTAACAATGATCTTAGAGCAGGATCATATAAAGAAGTTGAAGTTTATAGGAAATTTCGATTTTAATGCATAATTAAAAATCGAAATGGGAAACCTTAAAACTAACAGGTTAAATCAATATTATTAAATTCACCTAATATTGATTTAACACATTTGATAACAACTGTATTCGTCCCATTTCACATTATTATTTAATATGTAATATATATATTATGTTAGCTATTGTAATTATAGGACAAATGCGGTCTTATAAAAATATAGAGATAATTAATTCATATAAAAAATATCTATCTAATAATGAAAGTATAGATTTATATATTTTTACTTGGGATAAATTAGGGTATTCGAATCGACATGGCAATGCAAATATACATTCAAAATGTAATGACATTGTAATTAATGTTGACATTTTAGAATATTATAAAAACTGTGATTTTATAAATGTTAAACACGTTTTAATTGAAGATTTTGATATTTTTATTAAAAGATTGGATGATGAACTATTGCAAATATATAACACTCCGTTTAGAAGTCATTCGAAGGTATCAACATGTCTACCTATTCAATATAAATATCAACAAGCTATAAGATATTTATCAAATTTAAATGATATAGACAACTATTCAAATGTAATAATCACGCGTCCGGATATGTGTTTTGTAGACTATTTACCTACATTAGAAACAGAATTAGATAATATCTATTATAATAGTATATGCATTAGGTGTATAGATCATTGTTGGTATGGTAAACCCAGAACAATTATTAAACTATTATTTAATATTTATGATGATTTTTTACAAAATTATAATGAAATTACTAATATAGATCAAAAAAATCGAGATAATAATGAATTGTTGCTTTATCAATGTAATAAACATAATATTAACCTTAATATACTACCAAAATACCTAGTTAAAATTATATATATGTAATAAAATAATATTTAATATAAGAATATAATGATAATCATTCCATCTATATATAATGATTATTATTATACCCATAGGTGGAATCGGACAACGATTTAAAGAAAATGGTTATAAAAAACCCAAAGCATTAATTAATATTTATGGAAAACCTATAATATCACATTTATTAGATAATTTAAATACTGATAAAATAGATTATATTTTTATTCCATATAACAAAGAATATAAGCAGTATAGGTTTGAAGATTTATTAAATAAACAATACCCCAAAATACATTTTAAATTTCATTGTCTTGAAGGTAACACAAGGGGTGCTGCAGAAACTATTAATATTGGACTTTGTAACCTTAATGAAAAAAGAAATATACCAGTAATATGTCTAGATAGTGATAATTTTTATACTTGTGATATAATTTCCCAATGGAATGGAGAAAATTGTATTTTTTCATTTGAGGATTTTAATGAAAATCCTATATATTCATATGTAAAAACAGATAATTCTCATAAAGTTACTGACATTAAAGAAAAAGAAAAAATTTCAAATAATGCTTGCACTGGTGCTTATGGATTTCAGTCAATTCATGAATTAACTGAATATACATCGAAAATTATTGAAAAAAACATAACTCAAAAAACTGAATTTTATACTAGTGGAGTAATAAAGGAAATGATAAGTAATGGACGTATTTTTAAAAATAAAACTATATTAAACTCTGATTTTATATGCGTAGGGACACCAATACAAATGAAATTGTTTTATAATAATTATCCAAGAAGAAATTCCATAAATGATGAATTAATAATTAATAATAAGAGAATTTGTTTTGATTTAGATAATACACTTGTAACATATCCTACGGTGAAAGGAGATTATACATCTGTAAAACCAATTGAAAAAAACATAAATTTTTTGAAATACTTGAAACGTTTTGGAAATACTATCATTATTTATACTGCACGACGAATGAAGACGCATAATGGTAATATTGGTAAAATAAATGCGGATATTGGTAAAATAACATTTGAAACATTAGATAAATTTAATATCGTATATGACGAAATATATTTTGGAAAACCATATGCGGATTTTTATATTGATGATTTGGCATTAAACTGTTTTGATGACTTAGAAAAAGAAATGGGATATTATAATAGTAAAATTGAACCAAGAGATTTTCATAGTATTGAAACCGGTAATATTGACACTATAATAAAAAAGGGTAATCTAGAAGGAGAATATTATTATTATCAAAATATACCTTATTCTTTAAAGGATATGTTTCCTATTATTCTATTAGGTGATAATACTTCTATTACAATAGAAAAATTAAATGGAACAACCGCTACAGAATTGTATTTATCTGAAATACTAAATAAAAGTACATTTATTCATATATTAAAAAGTGTAGATAGAATTCAAAACTGTAATATAAATATTAACGATATTAATATATATGAAAATTATGCTTCCAAATTAACAAATAGATATGAAAATTTTGATTATTCATCATTTGAAAATAGTAAAAATATGTATGAATCAATATTAGTAAAATTACAAGAGTATGAAAAAAACGGTCAAGGTAGAAAAACAATCATACACGGTGACCCAGTATTTACCAATATAATTATAAATAAATATGGTAAAATTAAATTCATAGATATGCGAGGAAAAATAGGAGATACATTAACAATATGTGGAGATTGGTTATATGATTGGGCCAAAATTTACCAATCGATAATTGGTTATGATGAAATATTATTATCAAAGTCGATTGAAAATAAGTATAAAGAAAATATGATAGACGTCTTTAAAAAATATTTTATTGATAGATTTTCAGAAGAAGATTTTGAGAATTTAAAAGTAATTACAAAAAGTTTACTATTTACGTTGATACCCTTACATAATAATGAAAAGTGTATCCAATATTATAAATTGTTGTTTTCTATACATTTAGTGTAATTTCACTTTATTTTATGTCGATATAATACAACTAACATGCTTCAATACCTAGTTTCTTTACTCTTCTTAATAAATGTATCAAATGCATACGATAATCACATTACCCATACTGCCGTTAATATTTCCCAAGCAACATATTGTATGACCCAAACTAGTATGTGGGATTGTATTACGTGCGATACAACGAATTCGTATGACAATATCCTTATTCAAAATGGAGAACAAGTGATATTCGGATACAACGAAGAATACGAGTCCATCTTCATTAGTTTTAGGGGGTCCGAGAACATACAAAATTGGATAGCAAATATTAAGGTATCCTTAATAACACCATATCCAGAAACAAATATAGCAGTCTCGAATGGATTTTATAACCTATTCGATTCCTTACATATAAATATATACAAAATTGTGGACGAATTAGTCGATAAATACAATACAAATCAACTACTACTTACAGGGCACTCTTTAGGCGCGGCATTAGTAACGTTAAACGCATTTGATATTCTATATTATCAAAAAAACTATAAAATCCATTCTCTAATTACATTTGGTTCTCCAAGAGTAGGAAATGAAGACTTCTCGAAAGTGTTTGAAACCTATAACATTAATTCCATTCGTGTGACCCATTACTATGATATGGTTCCGCATGTTCCGGAAGAATTTTTGGGATATCGTCATATTTCCCAAGAAGTATGGTATAATGAACCAAATACAGAATACACATTATGCAATGATGAAAATGGGTCAGAAGACGATGACTGTAGTAATTCTTGTTCTCCTACCAAATGTACGAGTACATCCGATCATTTAGATTATCTACAAATAAGAATGGGAAGTGGTGGTTATTGTTGGTAATACTTCAACACTATAATATATATGCAATAATATATATTTTAGAATAAATGGATTTACAATCAAGTTTTACATTAACAAACGTTGATCGAGGAGTACAATATAAACAAGATACACATGTAAACAAATTAAATTCGCGTCTTTCTGATCGACAGTTTGGAGATTCCCCATTAGAGCCTAATTTTGATATGCGCCCAGTTCCAACCAAATATTCTGTTTTCCCTATTGTGGATAGACGCAAGCCCGTACACGAAGAGAAATTAGAATATGTAAATTATAACCAATCGGTTAATTTCTCACCAGTTATGTCAAATGGCCCTGTGTCAGGGTATATGACAAATGTGGATACAGAGACTATCTTAAGAAATCAATCATTTGCTCTGCAACATGGTATAGGTGAAGATGTCTATGTACCTTCATCAAATAGTGATTTATATAAAGTAACAGTTGTATCACGTCCATCGGAACAACCTCATCTCGGATTGTTTGAATCAAATGTTTTTAGCAATAGACCACACCCAAATGTGGAAAATTCAACAATTGGGAAAGAACAATTCTTTAATCATACACGTACCCAGTTACGTAATTCAGTCTAATGAGAAAATTGATAAAACAAAATATAGTTGTTTATTATATAAATTCAATAATAAATATGATAAACTACTTAACCTCCATTTTGTCGTCAAGAAATTCAAATAGCCAAACCTATCGCTGGTTAGTATGTATTGCGTTGATATACGCCACTGTCGCAATAAGTAACAAGTCAAATGCTAAATTTATAAAAAATGAAGGGTTTCATCAAACCAAACCCTATGTTTATAAAAAAGACGATGATATCTATGATGAATTCTACGCCGATATTTACGATGAACTGATGAATACAAGTGCGCGAAGTGAATGGGAATTAGTACAAATGATTCGAATAACGTCTCCTGATACAAATAACAGTGTATTTTTAGATATTGGTTCGGGAACTGGTTATACTGTAAATGAACTAACCCAAAATGGATACAGGGCGTATGGAGTAGATAATTCTCAAAAAATGATCGAGTATGCCGAACAAAAATATCCAAACATACAATTAGTGAATGCGAATGTGAAAGACTCTATGGCATTTGAACGTGCTAGTTTTACGCATATATTATGTACGAAAATGACTATCTATCAATTTAAGGATAAGCATTCGTTTTTCAGTAATTGTTTTCGATGGATGATTCCTAATGGGTATCTAATCCTACATTTGGTGGATAGGAAGTATTTTAATATCATCCAGCCTAATGCGAATCGTGATGTAAAATTCGTACCATTGATTCCTAATAAACCTGAACGATGTACGAAAGTAGTGTCACATTATGACGATTTCAAATATAAAGCATGTTATTCCTTCCCTGAAAATTTAGAAGAAATGAATGTAGTGAGTTTGACGGAAACATTTACGGACAAGGAAACCAACTATGTTCGTAATCAAGAACATACTATGTATATGGAAGATATGAAAGAAATCGTTAACATTGCCAAACAAGTTGGATTTATATTCCATGCGAAAGTAGATATGGAACATGTTATAGGTGACGAAAATCAATATTTGTATATTTTAGAAAGACCACACTAATACCGATTCTGAAAAATAATTATTTACCAAAATATAGTAGACGATGATCCAATATATTTTTACTTCCCTCTTTTTTTTCTTCTTGGTTTTATTTGCGTATATTAAAATTCGATATCCATTTTGGAACGTTCAGCCCGTTTTTCATACATACGACTATTGGCGTTACTTCTACAGTATACCTTTTATTATATATAAATATCGTCCGGTGAAAACCAAATTTTGCGATTTTTATCAAGTAGAAACATATTCATATGCGGATTGTTCTCCGAAACACAAACACGATATTATAAATTTACTTCAATGTTACTATATTCCCTCTGAAAAGATATTATATACAATAAGAGAAGAAGACATAGATTTAATATTATCGGGTACAAATGAAACTACTTATATGTCATTATTCTACGAAAAGATATTTCAAAACACGGATGAAGGCGAAACTAAAATGATAGTCAATAGTGAGCCAATTGGATGTATTACATCTAGGCCATATAAAATGTTCTACCGACCTACATTAGTAGAAGATTGTTATACTGATATATTAATTTACATGATTGATTATTTATGCGTTCATCGAGAACGAGATCAAGCAAAAATGAACCGTACCCTGTTACAAACGCACGAGTATAATCAACGTATAAAAAATCCGAACATATTGGTATCACTCTTAAAGAAAGAGATTGATTTATTTGATGGAGTTATTCCACTGGTAAGATACCAAACAAACACCTACTATATACCAAAAATCAACGAGTCAGTCCTACCCGCACATTTTATAGTAGCACGTATCGAAGATACGAACAAGGATATGTTGACCGATTTTTTATATAATCAAACCCATACAACTTACGAGAACATGCCATGTTTGTTTGACATATGTATTATGCAGGATACAGCATACTATTTATCATTAGTAAAAAGGGGTTTAATGCATATTTATTGCATGTATTGTAAAGAGCAAGTATATGGGTTGTATTTTTACAAAGATACCACATCACAATATGAGTATGTAGATGGAACTGCCGTACAATTGGTATCTAGTATAATGAATACAACAAATGATTTGTTATTCAATGCAGGATTTCTACATAGTATATCACAATTAACAAAATATAAAAATGATTATAATTTAGTCATGATAGAGAACATAGGGCATAATATAACAATAGACGCCTATTGGAATTCGAAAAACACACCAATATTTTCGAATAGTACTGCGTATTATCTATATAACATGGTATATCCATGTTCTCCATTATTGCCTGAAAGATGTATGATTATATTGTAAATATCAAATATATCGTATGGATATTTACAATTACCGCGTGTATTTTCCTGCCCGTGCAAAAGAATCCACGACAAAAATTACGAAAATGCCTAGAAATGTATATAATAAAAATTCCTCGGTGATATTATCAGTTTTCTCGGTTTGTTGTTCTTCAAGAATGTGAATCATATAATTAATCTTTTCCATTAATTTATCATCCCCTTTAGACCCGGATATACCCATATTAGCATAATATGGTGTGGTTGACCCACTCGACGAGGGTGGATTGTAACTTTGTGAATAATTACTTAATTTCTGACTATGTGTGTCGTTTGCGCCATAATTTTTAACATCGCCTAAAATATTCGATGACGCACCTCCACCGGAGAACTTTGGAAGAGGCGGTATATATTGTTTCATATCAGTGTTGTCATTATAGTCTCCCTTTACACTAATTTCAGGAGGTGAAATTGGCTTAAATTCCCCCAGTTTATTATTGTCGTCTTGTGTATCCGACGCGGTAATTTGATTTAATAAATTATTTACCCGATCCGTTCGCTGATCGTATTCTTGTTTTAAATTGTCAATGCTATTATTCGATCCGTTACTGTTATTATATGAATTCAACTCCGATTGAGGTTTAAGTTTAATAGTTTTACGAATAGACGGAATGCGTTTTTTGGATGTAATGTCGTCATTCGTCCAAGGTGATGATGTTGCGACTAAAGACATGGAATTATAATTTGATTGTACTTAAAAAATAAGTAGATAATAATTCGATATTAGCGAACTTAATATTGAGATAAAAGAAAATATGGTTCTATTTATATTATGAATTCTATAAAAACTACTGTCGCACAATTTATACCTATTGTACTTGTGTACCTATTATTGTCGAGATATATGGGATGCGTCCGCGTTAGTCAGAGCATTTTAGGAAAAATAATGGTATCTTTGGTTATCTTGTTTTACACTTCGATTGACAAGGTACTTGGACTATTTGTTTGTGCTTTAATTATACTATTCTACCAAATGGATTCTGTTGAAAATATGCTAAATGCTGAAGGATTTGGTTCAGAAATAGATGACGAATATACTGAAATAAACAAAATAGAACCGTCACAAAATAGTTGCGGTTGTGGGAAAGAGACATTTTCTACTATCGAGAAAAATGATGATGTCGGTTATATAAATAGCCATTCACAAGATGAATTTAGAGAACAAAATTGTATGAATGGTCTGTTAAAACATAAAGATATGAATGTTAAACCGGAAATGACCGAGCACGTATACCCTGAATTGAAGTTTAAAAATGATTATTGTAATGCTTGTGCTCCAACATGCAATTTCTCTGTTATAGAGTCAAAAATGCACGCTGAAGATAAATTATTATCCAAGTTCTCAAAGTAAAAATATGTATACTCAATGTAACAAGATAATGGCAAAAGACAACAAGGACACATTTAAGAATTTATTCGAATATATACACTCTCATATTCAGAGAATAAACGACAGTAAGATTTTCGCGGGTCTTATGATAATCATTATAAACATAGTTTCTAAATATACAAGCATAGGATTAAGCAAGACAATGGAATCATATTTAAAATATACATTTAGTCGTCAATTGTTAATGTTCTCTATCGCATGGATGGGAACTAGAGATATTTACATCGCATTCTTTGCTACTATTATGTTTACTTTGTTTACTGATTATTTATTCAATGAAGACAGTGTATTTTGTATTTTAACTGAAAATTTTCGCGAATATCATACAACATTAAATGCGAATAACGAATATTCAACGAATGATGTTGTTACGAGTGAAGAAATAAAGAAGGCCAAAGAGGTTTTAGCGAAAGCAAAGGAACAAAACAGAGAGAATAACAGTGAAATGGAAGGATTTTCTATGAAATAAAACTGAATTATGTGAATATTATATTCACATAATATATCAATACCGATATAATATGAGTATAAATATAGAGAAATTAAAATTAACACTTAGTACAAATATCCCAGGACAAAAACCAATGGAATTTACAAAGAATATGTTATATCACCCTGATTTTAGTTCATTCCCAGGCATTGACAATTATCCATACATAACGATTCAACAACTCTATCCCGAAGACTACTTAACCAGTTTACCATATGATGAAATTGTTAGTTTCTTTTTTAACAGGAATAAATTTCGAGAAACTTTAAATCGAAACAAACCAAAAAGAACAAACCCGAAAACGAATTATTCCAATGAAAATGTTACAATAATGTTAAAATTATTGTTTTCAACAAAATATTTCATTGTGAACAACATCCACACTTCTCTTGATATTATTACGAAAAAGGGATCAACCAACTCCATTTTTTTTAATCCACTTGATACTAAATTTTCATACATTCGAGTAAATGGTACGACATATACTATAACCAAAGTAATTTGGCAAAACGATATAGTGAATCATCCCAAATATAAAGAAATGATGTATGCAGTAAATGATGTAATCTCAAAATACACAGAAGAATATCCTAATGACAATACAAAATTAATTAAAGAACGCACTAATAAACTGACAAACCCATCAAAAGACGTCAACGACCACGCATACAATTTGAGAACGCATATTATACCTAGATTTAAAAAACCATATCGATTATCTGGCAATCCCAAATGGGATAGTTTAATTAATACTACTGCAACAGATGCTCGTGAGAAACATGCAAAAAAATTTTACGATTTATTTGAAAGCACATTTAATCGATATGTATTGAACGATGAAAGTGTAAAAATAGACCATGATTATTTAGGTACAGGTGTCGATAAGGTTAACCTCGGATATGGTGACAATGTACCCAAACGAGAGATTTTTATACTATTAGATGTGATAAACGGCGAAGTAAATGAAGATAACAAAAAGGAGGTTTATTGTCCGTATACATATGACTATCTAGGCGATAGATTGAATAATTTGGTATTTAACAGTGAGGATAATATGATATTGTCGAACTCTGAATCTATATATTCTGTAAACGATAAGGCCTCGTCTCAAAATGAATCAATATCTACTCCCGTAAAATCCAATGCAAGTAATATTCACTCAAATAAAGAGACTATAGATTTGTTCTATAAGTTTTTCAATACCAAACTCGAGGACAAAACAAAAACCGATGATAACAAAACAAACTCCGACGAGTTAAAAACCATAATACAACCATTAAAAGCAGGTGATCTAATAAAAGGAGAAGAGATTTTTGTCTATATTAAAGAGAACAATAAAGAGTTATATGGCATGATACAAAAATCAAGTGAAAATAATACGTCGTCTGATTCACAGAGGAATGCTATAATTACAAAAAAAGGAGAATATCAGACCCAACGTCAAATTATTAACCAAACCAAGAATCAAGTTGAAACTCGCGAACAAACGACATTAAAACAACAAAAACTCGCAAATTATAATTTGTATATTTTCGTGTTGGATATGTTAGCCAAATTTGAATCGACAAAATTACTTCCTCAACAAGGAGGTAAGTCTAAACATAGACGCAAAAAAATGCGTAATACAACTCGTAAAGTGAAAAAATTGAAATAACAACTGTATATTGAGTGCGATATATAAGTTGACAATTATATATGGAGGCACCTTTCGTATATTACAGGAATGTCGCATGCAAATGCGACAAAACACCAATAGAAGATACGATTGACGTTCAATGTGGTGAGTGCATTAGTGGATATAAAGGAACCGACCGAGACCCATATTGCAATTGTACGCAGAAGGTGACGACCTTGATGATATGTATTGAATGCAATAATATCCGAAACAATATACAGACACTCAACGATGAATTGGACGACTTATTATTTGATTTATCACGTCAGATACGAAGATATGATCCAGAAGTTGATGCTATGTTGAATAGACTAAAACAAATATCAATCGAATTGAGACAATTAGACCGTAAATTACTTGAAAAAATATAACTAATAAATTCCCAATATAGGTATATCTAATTTTTTATTGACAATACATATTTGAAAAAAGTATTTCAAATATGTAATAACAAGAGTAAAAATGTTCAAGTGCGGGCTCGAACCGCAGGCCTTCGGCTCATAAGACCGATGCTCTAACCAACTGAGCTACGAGAACAAAAATAGTTTATAGACATATTAGGTCTATCTC
>Ga0257122_1000640_pt1 | contig 29385 bp, 24 predicted proteins | sample SI106_120metaG_FD_190146 | JGI IMG/M metagenome (GOLD analysis project Ga0257122, IMG submission 190146) | Marine microbial communities from Saanich Inlet, British Columbia, Canada - SI106_120 | ecosystem: Environmental > Aquatic > Marine > Inlet | place: Canada: British Columbia | collected... | reverse complement strand
GCCATTGCTATGACGAACGCGAATCGTCGACGGGCGTTCATCCGCAACCAGGTTGAAGCGTTTCACGGCGACGGGAAATTCCGCTTCCACGAGCCAAGCCGCAATGCGCGCGAATCGTTCGGGGTCTCTGCTGCGCCACGCGCGTAGTTCTTCCAGGCGACGGTTCCGAATGCTACCGAAGCTGTACAAGGGCCCGCCATAGTCACGTACGATCGTTTCGCCATCGCCCGAGACCTGAACGACCATGCCGCGACCGCCCGAAAAAAACTCGACCTCCAAATCGCCGCATTCATCGCTAAAATATCTGGCCCATTCTTCAATACGCGTGTCCACAGCGCCATCGGTCATTGACATGCCTTCCTTTTGGGCAATCAGGTTATCATGACCGCTTGGGGCAGAATAGCCGGCCACGGTTGCACATTGGCCAGCGTACAAGCCACTCCAACGACGCAATCGCTCCTATGATCAAAGAGTTAGCGGGCGGCAGATGGCATGGTTCATGCTTAGTTACCTGCCGATGGTGCCATCGGCAAAATACCGCTGCGTGTTCAGGAAGCTGGGATGTATTTCGGCAGTGGCCGCCATTATGATCACAGCCATGCTCACCGTGGCGGTGGCGCGCGCTGAAACCTCTTCATTTAGCAACAACACCTCGACGCGCCGCACCTATTGGCAGGTCGAGACCACCGCCAATTTTCGTGTCTTTCATAACGATGCGGTCATGGGCCCGGCCGTGGCGCGAATGGCCGAAAAACTTCGAAGTAAACAACTTCAACTATGGACAGGCAAGACCAAAGCGACCCACTGGCGCGTCCCCTGTGATGTTTACCTCTACGGCTCCCAGGAGAGGATGATCCTAATGACGGGGGGGCATAGCAAGGCAGGGTCCGCCGTCATACGACCGTCACGACTTTCCCCTGGACGCATCTTGCGACGCAAAGTCAATCTAGCCGCCGATGACCACGCGCTGATGCGTTCCACGCTACCACACGAAATTACGCACCTGGTCCTCGGCGACCTTTTGGGTGGCGACGTGCCTCGCTGGGCCAATGAAGGCGCAGCGACGCTTGCCGAAAGCAAAGGAAAGCAGAACTACTACCGCCGCGTCGTTCGACGCTTCATGCGCGTGAAGCAGGTTTACGGCGACGCGGACTTGATGGCCATGAAGGCCTATCCCGAGGGTCGCTATCAACATCTCTTCTACGCGCAGAGTTCAGCCATTGTGCGCTACCTACTCAGTCGCCGGCCACGAACGAGCTTCGTCAACTTCCTCAAACGCGCCCAAAAACACGGCTACCCCTGGGCTTTATTGCGAACCTACGGGCTAACCGATTTCGAGGAGTTGAGCCAAGGCTGGAAAGGTCGAATAATTCGGGGCAACTAAAGCCCTAATGTGAGCCTCCCCACGCCCGCACGAACTCTCCTGTTGAATCCCTCTCAGCGACGGGTGAACATATTGGCCATTCGCAAGCGAATATTACATAGGCCTTGTTCATTAATCCCCGGGGGACTCGATGCGCTTCAAAGTTTCAGCCGCTCTACTACTTACCGCAACACTTATCGGCGGGTGTTTTCTCTTCCTAGACGACGTGAGAATCTCGTGGACAATCGACGGATCGTCGAGCAGTTCAACGTGCAGCAGTTATGGCATATCCCGCTGGGAATGGCGTATGGACGGACCCGAGCGCGCCAACGGCTATCGTCTGTGCAACGAATCCTGGAGTAGCGGTTCAATTCTGAACGTGATCGAGGGTGATTATACCATTACCGTCACTGCGCTCGACTCGGGAGGTAGTGTCTTGGCCAGCAAAACCAAAACGAAAGACTTCCTCAACGAATTCGGCCCCCACTACGTCGACTTTAATTTCTCGCTGATCGACTTTCAGTAGCGTCACGCCGGCGCGACTGGAGCACACCTCATAACTTCTCCCGTCAATTCCCCACTTCAACTGAGTTCTGGAATGAGTCCCTTCGCTTGCATCTCGGCTAGCATCGCCAGGGTCTCCGCATCCAATTGTTGACCCGGCGCTCCTCCGCCGCTGCTTTGGAGAGAATAACCACCCACCAATTCTGATAGCTGACCAGCCTGAGAACGGAGCATTTCGGCTGCTGAAGACGATTCTTCTGCATTCGCCGCATTCTGTTGGGTCACATCATTGAGTTGGGCGATGGCGATATTGATTTCCTCGATACCCGCAAGCTGTTGTTTGCTGCCGGCATTGACATCTTCCATCAACCCCGACATCGTTGAAGCGCTGCCGGCAATATCGTTGAGGCTTTGGTCGGCCTCAGACGCAATTTCGGCGCCCTTGCGAATCAGCCGGGCAGATTCAGAAATCAGATCAGCCGTTTCGCCAGCGGCAACGCTGGAGCGCTGCGCCAAATGACGTACTTCCTCAGCCACAACCGCAAACCCTTTGCCTGCATTTCCAGCGCGCGCCGCTTCTACCGCGGCATTGAGGGCCAAGAGGTTTGTTTGAAGCGCGATCTCGTCGATGGTCTTGATGATCGCCGTCGTCTTGGTCGCACTTTCTTGGATGTCATGCATCGCCTGGGTGAGGTGAACCATCGCAGCCTGCCCCTCTTCGGCAGCCTTGCGACTTTCCGCCGCAACGTTCCCGGCTTCCGCCGTCGTCTCGGCATTATTTCTGCTGCTCGACGCCAGTTCCGCCATTGAGGCCGCGGTTTCCTCCAGGGTCGCAGCCTGTTCCGAAGCACCTTGCGCTAGTGCGTCCGCGCTGCTCGCGATTTCAGAGCTTGCCGACGATACCTGGTGAACCGCTTCCGCGACCTGGCCAATGGTCCTATTCTGAGAATGTACGGCCTCGTTGAGGCTCTCGGCAATTGTCTCGAAGTCGCCGTCGTAGCTACCGTGAAGGTCCACCGTCAGATCGTTTCGCGCCATGGCCTGAGCGGTGGCGATCACATCCGCCAGCACGCGCTTTCTATCCGTAATATTCTGGATATATTCGACGGCCCCGACGATATTACCCGCTGCATCCTTCAGCGGCGCCCCGGTGTATTCGATGGGAATTTCATCGGTGAATGGCCGTGCCACATTCTCCGCCGTACAAACCGCATCCCTCTCCATAGCCAACATGGTTTGGCAGTTGGGCGTTTGGCAGTGTTCGGTCTTGAACAGATCATAGCATTTACGCCCTTTGATCTGCTCGGGCGTCATCTTCAACAGCCCAGCGCCAACGCTATTCATGAATTGAACGTTTAGTTCGCGGTCGACGATCATCACCGGCGTGGGAATCTTGTCGACGTAACTCCCCCTCAAGTGCGCCTGATCTAAGGCCGCCTTGGTATCGCTAATATCGGTGACATATTCCAAGGCGCCGATCACCTGCCCCGCATCATCACGCACAGGTGTGGCATGGTACCGAATGGGAACCGGCGTCCCCATAGGCGACGCCTCGGTCTCTCCAACCGCCTCCTTCGCCGAATTCATGGCCTGATAACAGCGACATTCATCTGTGCGGCAATGCAGGGTGCGGAAATGATCGTAGCATTTTGTACCGATCAATTCTGCGCTGGTCTTGCTACCCAATCCAGCGCCCACCCTATTGATATAGGTAATATTGAAATCGCGATCGATACGCATCACCGGAGCAGGTAGGTTGTTCAAGTTCTCCAATGCGCGAGCGGATGCGGAATCCGATGGTCCATCTTGCATGAAAATCATCCCCCCCTTCGTCTGTCTCTCCAGGACGACGAACGGAACAGTTTCCTCGCTGATGCTGCCTACTCCATTGTAGGTACCAACGCCTTCGTGGCGCAATCCTCCGAGATGACCCATGTGTAAATAAGGGGTCCTAGCGTCAACTTGATCGCCTGCCCCAAATACCTAAACAGGATTGGGCACTTCGAAAAAATCCACGGCGAGAGAAAACTCAGCTTTCAGATGTTCCCCCAGGGCCATAGCACCCAAGCGCTCGCTATTATAATGCCCGGCGGCGATCAAGTTGATGCCCGCTTCCTCGGCGATACGCACGCACGGTTCCGTGGCATTGCCGGTAATGAAGACCTGCATGCCCGCTTCGGCTACCGCTTCGGCCATGCTGGCGGCGCCTCCCGTTAGCACAGCAACGCGTTCATTCTTTTCTGGACCATAGGCAAATATAGCCGGCTCGCCTGGACACGTGGCCTTCAGACGCTGCTCGATCTGCGCAATCGTTTGAGGTGTCTCGAATACGCCCGTCACGCCATAGTCGAGCGGTTCGGTTTTCGTTAGCCCTAGGCCATTCGCCAATTGGATACCGTTTCCCACTTCAGGGTGGGCGTCGAGGGGAAGATGGTAGGCTAGCAAATTGAGGTCAGCATCCAATAGGGTTTTCACGCGCTGGCGCATCACACCTCTTAAAGAAAAGGGATGTGGCGTGCCGCCCTTCCAGAAAAGGCCATGATGCACGATTACGGCGTCGGCTTTCTTTTCCGCAGCGTAGGAAAATAGGCGATCCGAAACACTTACGCCGGTGACGATGCGGTTAATCTCGTCGCAGCCTTCGACTTGAAGGCCGTTGACACAATAGTCGGAATAGTCGCCAACACGTAGATATTCGTGGATATAATTTAGAAGCTCGGTTCGTTTCACTACGAAAATTCTCCTACGTCCTACAATGTGACGCTGTTTCGGCTATTCGTCGAGGTGACGACAGATACTGACATCGAATTGGCTTCGAATCAGCCGCATGATGCTCTCAAACTCATGATGGTCAATTTTTAGACGCCCGAGCAGCACCCGTCGGGTTGAACTCAGCAGCTTTTCTCTGATCTTACTATTCCAGCGCACAACGGTAGAACGATTGACCTGCTGCATTTTGGCCGCTTGTTCGATGGTCACACCGTCCAAGAGTTGTTGCCGCAACACGTTTCGCTCCCGAATTTCAAGCTCGCTAAGCGCGATTTGAAACGCCGCCTTGAATTCCGCACGATAGAGGCGTTTTAGGTATTGCAGCTCTTGGTCTCCCTCAACTGCTGCCAAATGTTCCACGAGGCGATCGTCTTCAACATCGGCTTTGCGTTTATCTCTACGCAGGAAATCCAATGCCGTTCTTGTGGCACTAACCCGTAGCCAACTGCGAAGGTCGCCTCGCCCACCAAAGCGAGACAGTTTAGCCGGCCTATCGTCTTCTGCGATCAGAAGCGTGTTCTGCATCTTCTGCTTCACTTCATCGGCTAGATGAGCTGCGCTCGCCATGCGTTTGACGGTCAATTCGACTTCTGGAAGATATCCGGTCGAAAAAATAGCGAGAGCTGCTCCCTGACCTTTCAGACAAGCATGGACCAAATAAAGGTCGGCCATTTTCAACTGGTTCAACCCATCTTCCCAGGCGTGTTCAGGTGAGAGTTTCGCCGCCACGAAGGGAATGAACCCGGTGGCGTCGATGGGACATAAACGCGGCCATGCCAGTTCGAGTTCTTCGAGGATGTCGGCCAAGCGCCCATCGATAGTTGCCAGATCGACCTCGCCGCCATCACCACCATCGACGGAAACGGCCTCTGGAATATGGGCAAGAAACTGCGCGCTCAGCGTCTTGGCTTCATCCATCTTTAGGCCCCATCTGTTTTTGGTAGGGCTGCATCCACCGTGTCGACCACCGCAGCTCCCCCCGCGTCGGTATCCACAACCGCCTCGGTGGATTCGGAAGAGCCGCCAAACTGCGGAACAAAGAGCACGGCCAAACTCGCCCCCGCCACGAGCGCCAGCGCAATCGTGATTCCCCAGGCCAAACGGCGACTGCGTCCCGCCTGCGAGGCTGACTGCAAAGCCAACCGCAACGACCGAACCGATTCAAAGCGCTGGTCGGCATCGACCTTGAGACAGCGTTGGATAATGGCGCGGTAGCGCAGCGGCAGGTGGGCTAGACGTTTGTCACCCCCCATGGTTGGCCGGCCGACACCGAATAGTTCGCAAGCGACAACGCCCAAGGAATAAATATCGGAACTGGGCGTGGCGCGCTTGCCTGCCGCTTGTTCTGGCGACCAATACGCGGGGGAACCCACCAGCATACCGCTGAGGCTTTTTCCACCGCGGATATCTCGCGCCAAACCGAAATCCATCACCACAACTTTGCCTTCTAAGTCGAACATCAAATTCGCTGGCTTGAGATCGCGATGAACCACGCCTACAGCATGGGCCGCTTCCAACGCGCGACAGACATCGACCAAAATCGATACGACCTTTTCCGCCGTAGGTGTCTGTTGAGCTAAATAGATATCTAGGCTTTCGCCTTCTATCAGCTCCATGGTGATAAAATGCGTATCCCCCGCAGTTCCAATATCATGCAGCCGGCACGCGTTGGGATGCGTGATGCGTCTGCCGAGAACGATCTCGTGATGCATCTGTTCCAACAAATGGGGAACATTCTTCAATTCGGGGCGGAGGAGTTTGAGTGCGACCCTTTCGCCGAGTTGCTGGTCCTGAACTTCGTAAACGGCGCCCATACCGCCACTGCCCAACCAGCGAATGATCTGATAGCGGCCTGCCAAAAGCTCGCCTGGCATCATGGCCGAAATGCGCGAGCCATCGGTTGCAATAACCGGAGCAGATGATGCCGAAGGCGCTACCTTGATCGAGATTTTCTGGGTCACTTGGGCCAAAGGTTGTGGCCGGGACGAAATAGAAGAAGACGATGACGTAGAGGCCTTGATCTCCGCCATGGAGATCTTCTCGGTGGGTTGGTCGATGGGTCGCGCGCTCTTCGACGTTGCGGAATCGACCGGATTGGCCGAAAAGGCCTTTGCCATTTCCGACACGAGCTGGCGGCAATTAATGCACGCATCGAGATGCGCCTCCGCATCACTCATTTCTGATGCCGACAGCCCACCCTCGACGAATTGCACGATCGTATCTTCGTCCAAACAGCCCATATCCAGCTCCGTACCAAAGTCCAACGACTCAGCCAAAACCAGCTCCGAGGTTATCAGGACCCGCCGCGCAAATCCCCTGCCTCAACAAACAGCAACAAAATCAGCACCTTCAATCTGGAGCTCGGTGGCTTTCTCGGTTATAGTCCATCGCATAACTCGAAACTATCAGTGTAGAGGGAGTTCACCATGCCAGCGCTGCTCACCCAGCTTTCTAGAATGCATCAGATTACCCACCGGCTTTCGGTTTTGATCATCTTTGCTCTCGTCGCTGCGGGCTGCGGCGATTCCAACGGGGGTGGTTCCGGCACGGAGTCGGAAACGGCCATGAAGGACTATAATAGTGCGTCGGTTATCCTGGCTACGGAGCTGGCGAAGATCCAAGAAAACTACTTCGACTTGGATACCGCATTAGAGCAGGACGACCTCGACACCGCTTTCGCCTTGATCGACAGCCAAGAAACGATGGTTGCGAGTTTTGATGCAGGGCTAACAACGTTGACCAGTGCGGAAAGTGCTTTGGGCACGTCGACCTCAGCACTGACCAGTAGCTTGAACTTTTCATCGAATGAATATGCGGAAGTGATCACCGCCGGCTATGCAACGTACCTCTTGGTGCTCGCTGGGGTCACGTATTTTGGCTATACGATGAAGAAGCGCGGGGGAAAATTAGCGGAGACCAAGAAGAAACACCTCGCTGCTACAGATGAAACCGAAAAGAAAGCGTTAGAAGCGGATATGAAATCCCAAGCCAAAGAGGCCGGCACCGAAGCAGCCCTCGAAATCGGTTCCACCTTCGTGCCCGTCGGCAAGATCAATACGCTAGGCAAGGTCCTGCTTAAGAATGGCGCAAAGGAAGCGGGCAAACAAACGGTAAACTACGTTGTCAGCAAGGGCTGCAAGGATGCCAATAACAGCAAAAGGGACGAAACGTCCACTTGCCGGGTCGTTATCGCCAACCCCGATGATTTCGGCAACTTTGCTGCGATGCCCGGCACCGACTATTCCATCGTATCTACGAATGAGGGTTATAAACGCCAAGGGCGTGATGGCTTGGAGATCGTCGAGGGAGAGGAAAGCTTGGTGGAACTCGACGAATGGGAAGTCATTCAAACGGTCGTACCGACCAACGCCAGCCTATGGGTTATTTGTTCCAAAACGGGAGAGCTCGCTTGCACCGGGCTTGATATCGACTCAGCGGCCTTCGATGCACTCTCCTATACCGAACAAGGCGATAAATGCAAAGCGGCGGGATTCTCGTCCTATTACAAGGCTGGCGTTGGAAGCTGGACAGAGCAAGCGGGCTGCCTTTCCGTTTGCAGCACCATGGCGAGTCTAAATGACGAGATCGTCTGCGCGGAAATGTAGGGTCCGCAGCGAATCGCCCCCCTACCCGGGAAGTCCCCAAGTCCCCCTCCGTCCCCAACTTATCTACTTGAGAAGTCCCCAAGTCCCCCTCCGTCCCCAACTTAATGCTTCAGGGCGTGGTTTACCTGGCTGTCTCGTTGGCTCATGATGGCGCGGTAGTTGCGAATTACCTGTACCTTTTTTGAGGTGGCCGTTGCGCCTTGGGCTTTGGCCGGGGACCTGTCGCAGGCGCCCGCTATCGCTTTCAGGCTTTTGCGGGTGCGCAAGCCGACCGTCGCCATTGCGCCCAGCATGGCCAAGAGGGGCAGAATCCAGATCAACGTTCGCATCCACCGGCCCGTATCCACGCTGCGAAGAATGAAGGGGGTGGCCAAGAGGAGTCCGAGGGCGGCACATCCCACTAGAATCCAATGGCCTTGTTCTTTCCAGGCACGGCTTAGAAACCCGCCCGCCCCACCACTATTTGCTCGGCATTCATCAGAGGCGAGCACCGCCTCGTATTGGGTGTCGACGACGCGACGCAAATCCTCGCCGATGGGGCCATTGAGCGAAATATCCGACAAGTCGACCTTCAGGGCTTTTTGTTGAAATGCCGTCGGGATCCGCTGCCGCCCGTTGACATAGACGGTACCGCCATTGGGGTTCTTGTACGTATAGATCGTTTCGTCATCGTCAAACCTGGCGTTGGCCATGCTCGCGGCCCCGGCAACGAAAATCACGACGAAGACAACGCCAATAACATGGCGTGGCTTTTGCGTATTGCCCCTACTCAGTGATTTTTCCCCAAGTCCGATGCCGCTAATTCTACGATATTGGGAAGGTTCGCGATAGGCTGCAACATCATGGAAGACCTAGAAAATCCCCCCCCCTACTCCGAGTGCGTTCTCCCTGCGACGCAGCCTCCCGCGTTTCGCATCTTTCGCAGTTTCAACGATGGTGAACGACGACCGTTGGCCGGCCTCAAATTCAAATTGGGAAAGCGTTCGCTGCCCTTTTTCCCCACCCAATCCTTGCCAGACCGGTTGGCACGCGCACTATCTGAACGGCGTGCTATTCCGATCAAGGAACTCTTCGAATCCTTCGAATTTTTTGCCCGAGTTCGCCGCTCCATTCGCAACAAAGAAATGGCGGACCTTTGTTGCGGCCATGGTCTCACGGGCCTGGTCTTTGCGATGTTGGAGAAGAACGTTGAAAGCGTCACGCTGATAGACAAGCGCCGTCCCAAAACGTTCGACCTAACGTATGAAGCCGTTGTCGACGTGGCCCCCTGGGTAAAAGACAAAGTCCGATTCATCGAAACCGATCTCAACAAGGCCCATCACCACCTTGCTCCCAAAACCGCACTGCTCGCCGTACACGCATGTGGAAAACGTACAGACGACGCGTTGGCCCTAGCGCAAAAGCTCGAATCCAATATCGCAGCCATGCCATGCTGCTACTTCGGCACAGCAGACGGCGCGCCAACCGCCTTACTTGACACCTTCGGCAAAGAACTCGCTTCCGACATTCAGCGCACGTATCGCATGGAGGCTGCTGGCTATCAGGTCAGGTGGACCCATATCCCGAAAGAGATCAGCGCCCGAAACCGAGTTCTCGTCGCTACAGGTTAATTCAAGTCACGCAGCGGATAGAAACTGTTCGCGAGATTGTATACGGCGAACCTGACGGGCGAGTTTTTCTTTGATCTTGAACTGGCGGCTGCGAAACGTATTCATCGTGATGCCCAACTCGGCGGCCTTTTCTTGATGGTCGCGAGAATCACATAGCCATAGTTTTACAAACGCTTGGTCTTGCACGCGCAGCTGCGTCACCGCCAAGCGGGCCATGTCCGCCTCCTCTTCACGTAGGATACGAATATCCGCCCGTGGCTGCCGCGTATCGGCGACGACATCCAAGACGTCGTCATTTTCGCGAAGGCTGGCGCGTTTGTTCGCGGCGCTACGCAATTGGTCGATGGTGCAGTTGGTAGCGAGCCGGCGAATCCAAGTGGAAATCGAGCAGCGGGAGGGGTCAAAAAGGCGTAGTTTACGACGGTCGTGACGAAGCAAAGCAACCCAAACTTCGGCCACAAAATCTGCCGAATCCGCTTCCGAAACATCACCTCGGTAACGATGCAACGTCGTGCAGACAGATTTTCTGATCAGCACGTCAAAGCGCCGATAGAATTGCTCCCAAGCGCGACGGTCTCCATCGAGCGCCGCTTGCAGAAGAATATTGTCTTCCATGGGACCGAGAGGATGAGTAGTTGGGGCGGTCATCGCGATAATCCGGGGTGTTGGGGAAAGGTCATGGGTCGGTCCTCGTTAGTGCTCCTATCCTGTGACGTAGGAGACCATCGCTGAGGCGCATCTTTTCTGCCCCACAAGCTGACTTTTTCTTGGATAGACCCTCGGCCGCCCAGCCGAAGTCGTTTTACTTAGTACTATTCAGTGGTTGGGATGCCGGCTGGGAGTCAGAAGAAATACGGTCGAGCACGCTTTGGGCCTTATCGGACCAAATCTTCCCTCCGGGATCGCCCTCGAAGTCGACCGCCCTGGACAGGTATTTGTGGGCCGCCGCGCGAATCCCGAGCTTTTCGTAGCAGCGCCCCAGCAAATAGTGCACGCGGCGATGGTCCGGTTTCGCAGGTCGCCCGGTTCCTAGGTTTTCCGGGTAATCGGTGATCGCCAGCAAATCCCTGATGGCCAGCCGGTAGCTGGCCTTCTTCATGGCGCGGTCGGCCCGCTTGCTCAACGCCTCGACGTATAGCTCGCGCGCCCCCGTCCAATTCTCCCATGGCCGAAACGTGTTTTCCTTCAAGATCGCCAGCGCCTTCGAATAGTTCGCCATATCGATGGCCAACGACGCCCGCCTCAGAAGCAAGCCGGCATCCCCGATCAGCGCCGGCGGAAGCGACCGGTGCAAAGCGACCCGCAACGCGCGCTTCCCCTGCTTGCGATAGGCTACGTCCAAACGAACGTAGAGTGACGCATCGGATGGTCGGCAGGTGATCGCCTTTCTCAAATAAGTCGCCGCCACGCTCCACTTGCCCCGCCTTTGGGCCAGGGCCGCCAACGTGGAATAGAGAACCGAATACGAAGGACGAAGACGCGCCGCTCGTTCCAGCTCGGTCAGCCCTTCGGCTTCCCGCCCCTTGGCGACCAAGAGCGTCCCCAAATAATAGTGTAGCTTCCAATCTTGGGGGCGGAACTTCAAACCGCGGGCCAGCACAGCGAAGGTTTCTTGGCGAAAGGGAAGCCAGCCATCCGGGCCATGACGCGAGCCTTCAAAATAGTGCTGCCGTGCTAGCGGCTGCCGGCCCAATCGAGAGTATAACGCCCCCAGATAATAATGAACCGGTGGCGACTGTCTGCCACGCTTGCTACGCAGCGCCAAACGCAAAGCGGAAACCGCACGCTGTACGAGTCCCAGTTCAACGTATGACGTAGCGGCCTCCAGATAGAACTGGGGGTTATCCGCCAACAGTCGCAGCGGCTTTGCAGCGCCGGTGCGCATGGCGGTTTCGATCAGCGCCAAAGGGTGTAATGGATCGTCCCTCAATATTTTCCGCAACCATTTCGATCCCCCCCCGCCACGCTTTTCAGTCAGCGCCGACAAGAACACCGCTGCTCGCGTATGTTCGGGTTGCCTTTGGAGGAGTTTGCGTAGCAGGGTCCGGGCCCGCTTCTCATCACCGCCTTCATTGGCCGCAATTGCGTTTAGATACAACGCCTGGCTTCTAAGCGCTATGCCACGCGCGAAATGGTCGACTTCTCGTTCATTGCTCCGCTTCGATTGCGAATTTGGCGTCGACCCCCACCTCATGCCGGATCGCTCCGCTAACAAACGCAGGTAGCGAGCTTCTTCATCATTTTCATTGCGATCCAGAGCCCGCTTCAAATGAAGTCCCGCCAAGCGGTCCTGCCCCGCTCGTAGATGCAAAAGCCCTTTGAAGCGATGCGCGGCACCAAAACGACCGTTGAGCTTCAACGCCTCCGAAACCTCACGAAGTGCAGCTGCCTCATCCCAGGATTCGTAGAATCGCTTGGCACGCATAAGCCGCCCCTCGGCGGTTTGCTTTTCCGCTAGAGGTGGCTGAAGTTGGGGCGCGGGATAGCTATGCCCCTTGGTACTGAAGGCAATCACCTGACGACCATCGGCGGCGAGTAGCCGAATCCGATAGGGGCCCTTTCCCCTTGTCGCAAACTTGCGGCGATAGGGTGTAGCCGGCCCAATATTGATCACCTCTCGATCCAACAAGGAACCAGCCGCAAAAACCTCAACGCTGGCGCCGTGCAGATACTCGGTACTATAGATACCCGCCGTTAGCCCCTTCCCATCTTCTTTCCCATCTTCCATCAACGTCAACGCGGCCCGTTGATTGACATGGTCGACGCCACCGATACCCCGCAGCGGAAACCAGTAGCCGTCGAAAGTCTCTTTGCTTTGGGGTGGAAAGATCCAGGTATCGAGCTGCGACAGCAACCGGCCCGATTGCAGTTCGATATACTGACCGTCCTTATCCGTAAGCAGGTCTTCCCACATCGCTCCCGCCCTAGCTGTGCCCCAGGTCCAAAACTTCTTTCCGGGACAGAAACGTTTATCGGCAAAATGTGCGGTGCCGTGGTCCCGTTTATGGTGGTACGCCGCGATGAAGCTACTGGGCTGAAGCGAAAAGAAATCCCCGGGCTCAGCGGTATTCTTTACCCACGAACGGTCCTTGCCATCGATAACCGGCCACGGCAAAGCATTCTCTCTCTTTCCTTTGACAACACTATTCGTAGGTAGCGTAACCCGAGTGTCGTCGTAGGTATGAACCGCCGCATTGACCCAGAAATAGGCGCGTTTGGGCTGCATGGTGTCGTTCAACAATCGTATCCGCGTGCGGAAAGCTGAACTATGGGGGAAAATGGTGGTCGCCACGGTCCAGCGCATTCGCCCTACCCATTCCGTTGTTCCCACAAGAACACTGATACTCCCGTCGTCGTGTTCAACAATACGGTGAGGCAAAGGGTCAAAGGTATTGGTCGAATGGCCATACGATGGAAAGTTCCATTCGATACCGCCAGAAACCCAAGCACCGCGGAGAGCCACCAATCCTGGTTTCACCACGTGGTTGCGATAGAGAAAATCTACATTGCCATTGGTCTTATCGTGAGCTGCATAAACCTTGCCCCCCAATTCGGGAATGATCACGACTTTAATATAGTCATTTTCGATAACCACCGCTTGATACGCTCGCGAACTGGGTTTTGAACTCAGATCGGTTTGCATCGCATAGGGATAGACCTTTTCCTTGAATAGGGGAGGATTGGGATCTGCATTGCCAACCGGATACGTTCGCATATGCAACGTTGTTTCCTGTACGCGAACGGAACGTACGAGCGCGCATCCCTCTGAAAGGCAGCCTATCGCAAAGAAAAGCGAAAGCGCCCAAATACGGACAACGGGTGGGTTCATTTTCAATACCAGTTCTTCTTCGCGTGGCAGTACGGCGTGCAGGATTGGGTTGACGCGGTCCAATTGGCGGCACCACAGACGTTGGTCTCGCCATTGATATGAAATTCGGGGTGAATAATAGTCTTTGTGTTGTCGACGACGCAGAAATGGCATTGGTAACAACCATACTTCTTGTTGAAGACATGGAATTTATGCGCCCCGGACATCTTGATACCAGCCCCGTCGCTTTCGTCGTCGTGGCAGCCGCTGCAGTTTCCAAGCGTAAGAGATGTTGTCCAGCCAACGGCCGTGGTCGTTTGTAGACCATTGCCATGGCAGTAGACAGTGCATTGCCCTGTCTGCGTGTCGTAGCTCCCACCAGCTGCAACACCGGAAAAGTTTACCTCTGCTGGGGATGGCCCTACGTGTCCGCTGCTCAGCGCATCAACGGGTTTCGTATGGCAGGTATCGCAATCGAAGGCCACGTGCATAGACGTCGCCGAAACATGCTCGCTATGTTGCCCGACGCTCTGAACGGTTGTGAGCGTATTGCCGGAAAGGTCGTGAGGTGGGGCGCCCGTCTGGTCATTCAAACCGCCATGACAAAAAACACAATTCGTTTTCCAACCCGAATGGCAGCTTTCGCAACTGAGCGCGGTACCTCCCTCAAGTTGTTGACCATGGCATGTGGCGCAGGACGTAGCGTTGCCCATGAACGCCGCGCCATGAACCGCGCCAGCATTCCAACCCGCGGGATGAGAAAAAACCGTATCAGCGCCGCCATCGGTCACAGCATCTATCACTGCATCTATCATTGCATCGGGGGGCAAGGCGTCCGCCACCGCGTCCAACCCAAAATCGAAGGACGCATCGGCTGCAACCGTTGTGTCGACCGTTGCGTCGACCGTTGCGTCGACAGCGGGCGCGCTATCCGAGCAGGATAGGGCGAAGAAGATGAGACTCCAAATCCACCAGCGCGTGGTCATCCGCTGATTCTATCGTATATGGTGGTCACGAGCCATATCGTGATCTAGAACACAGACAATAAGCCGGTCGATCGCATAGACTGGTTAGGTCCCAATGAGCATTTATAGAATGGCCATGATATCAGCGCTGATGGCGTTGTTCTGTGGAAGCGCCTGCGCCCAGAGCGCAGCTTTCCGCAGTTGTTTCGGCGCGGGCAACTGCTTCGTGTTGAGTCCCCCTCTCAATTCGAGTTGCGGAAAAGTGAATTCCGGCCCCAAAGCCTGGCGCGGTAAGCGCCGTCATCGTGCCGTCGACCTCGCCGGAAGTGTGGGCGATCCCGTCTTTGCCGCAGTGGGTGGAAAAACGATCGTCAAAGAGAGTTACCGCGGCGGAAAGTATGTGTGTATCGACTCCAAGGGCCCCGGCCCGCGTCTGCGCAGCTGCTATATGCATTTGGATAGAGTGCTGGTAGCGGACCGTATTTGGGTCAAACGTGGGCAACAAATCGGCACGGTGGGCCGAAGCGGCGTCTACGACCCCAGAACGCGCACCCACCTGCACTATCAATGCAAATGGCTTCCCTCCAAGAAGCGCTGCCCAGTGACAGAGTTGTTGGGTCCCTGGCTCTGCCAAAGCTAGTGCACTAAAGCTCGGAAAGGTCGTCGAATCGACGATAGGTCACGCGAACCTCTTCGCCGGCTCGCAAAGCCAGATTCACCAAGCTCACCGAATTTCGTGCGGCATCATAGATATAGCCCGCGGTTCCGCCTTCGATGACCTCAGAGGGATGAATACGGGGAATTTCCTCACCCGAAAACGATAGTGCCAAAGTGGAACTTATGGGTACGTTGCTGAGAATCTTCGGTGACGCCGAAACAACGATACTATCCACAATAAGCTGGAGTGTGGGCCCTAGATCATCCTGACAAACGTCGCTGATCTGCCCCCCCGTGGCAAATGCTAGCTCACGGAATCCATGACCGACTTCGGCCTGGCAGCCATTATTGCAGGTCCCCGCGATGGCATGAACCAGGGCGTCCCCATCGGAACCTGGGCCGAGACTCTCCAGCATGCGACTGACAACCAAATCGAGTTGCAATCCAGACTCAGTTCCAAGGTTGCATTGGGTACTGCTGCAATCATTTGTGGTGAAGAATCCTTCTAACTCCTCAAAGCGACCACCTACCTTCAACTCTTGGGGAACCTCGTCGGAAAGAAAAATCAAAACGAGTTTGGCGTTGGAGCGAATACGCTGCGGGTCGTTTTCCATACGTGGCAGACGCTGCCGAACCGCCTCATAAGCGTTGGTTAGCGCGTACTCCTGGTCTCGCTCTTCTTGAGGCGGATCGTCAATACAGGCGGAAAATAGTTCCCCTTCATCCGAACGCAGGAATCGGCCTCCATCAGTAAAGCCCTCGGCGGTACAGAAATGACCCGCCGTATTTAGAGCGCTGGGCGGTTTCACGCCGGTTATGCCCATACGAAAATCCAAACCGGAAACCAACGCCTTGGCGAATAACCGCTCCGCGTTGGCAATAACGTCCTGACGGTTATCCGTCATGGAATCGGACTCATCGACAACCCAGATAATATCTGCCGCAGGGGTTTGCATGAGGGTCTGCGCGTCACACTGACGCTTTATCCCCGCGCCGCTGTTGGCGATGACGCTTCCGTTGCCCAAATCAGAAACCAAATGATGCGTAGATTCTTTGGGATCGTCGTAGTCCGCTCGATGCGCGAGGGCCGCCACAAGATGCAAACGATCGTCGCGCGCAATTACACTAACTTTAACGACCACTGAGCGACTCTTTTCCCCACCCGTCGTCTTATCTATTGAAGGCATCGAATATTGCAGCATGGATTCTGCGAGCAGATCGCGAAGGTGACGGTGACTCGTTGGCTCGGCGAGTTGAATATCCCATATCGCATCTTTCATCGCCGAATGATCATCGAAGCTCCGACCGGGACTCCCGGAAGAACGGACCGAGAGCTTTGCGCTACCCAACTGCCGCACTTCGAGGAGAAAGCGCGCCAAAAGTCGGTCCATCTTGGTCAATGCGCTCATGGCCTGACGGGGTAGCGATGCGGCCAACGCACTGACGGTGATGTCCTCGATTCGCCACGCTGTTGTTCCGGTGGGAAGATTCCCCAGACGGGTAGCCGAAACCGAGGCCGGCAATGCGAGGGAAAGTTCGCCCGCGGGATCATCCAGCATCGTCAGGCTCGAGAGACTCCGAGAACAGAACTCGCCATCCGGGCTAACGGGCACACGGTGATTGCAGGCCATGACCCAGGTTAGCGTCAGTAAAAATGCAATTACAGCCTTCCTACCGCAAGTCGCTGACATGGGGCTCCTCTGGCCTTGGCGTGCAAAAGCGCGCGAGCGCAACACGAAATAGGAGCAATCTTCGTACCAGCCATGAAGTCTTCTAGATCGCTGCAAAGTCAGGGGGTTGGGTACAGCCTTGAAGCATCAGGAATCGCCGATGGTTAGGCAATTGACGGAGGAACGTTAGAGAAATACACGCATGAGGGCGATGGATGTTCCGTCAGCTTGTCGCCGCTGAGCCGGGACGCAGCCGGAAGACCAGATACAGCGCGGTTCCCACCAAGGCCAGGCCGTAAATGACGGCATGTCCACCACCGAGCAAAAGCGTGCCGACGAAGAGGATGGCAGCCCAGACCATGAACGAGCCCAGTAGCCAATCGAGGCCAAGCTTGGCGTCCTTTTGCGGTGCTTCCAGATTCCGCTCGGCGGCAAATTTACGCCACCAAGGCCCACTCGGTTTGCAGCGCGTGTAGAAATTACGCAACGTGCTTTCGTCTTCCGGGGGCGTTAGAAATGTAACCACCAGCCAGATCAGCGTCGTGCACGCAATATTGACCAGAAGCTTAGCGGCCATCTGATCGTCTGAATTCAATTCTGCGAAGGGCGCATGAATGCGACTGATCACCTGGCTACTAACCAGTGCCCCTAGCATGGAGGCGAGTTCGGAATACGCATTTATCCTCGGCCAAAACCAGCGCATGATATAGACCAATCCGGCACCAGCACCGATAGACACCAGAAGCTCGTTCGCCGCCTGAATATTATCCAAGAATACGACCGAGAGTACCGCCGCGATGATAACTGTCACGAGCATGAGGAGGCGAGACACCACGACGTAGTGCTTTTCGGGTCGATCGCTGACAAAGAAACGCCGATAGAGATCGTTGACCAAATACGACGCCCCCCAATTCATATGGGTATCAACGGTGGACATCAAGGCTGCAATAAGCGACGCCAGCATCAAGCCAGATAGCCCGGTTGGCAAGAATCGCGGGATGGCCGCAATGAACGTTAGCTCGCGGGCGCGGCCCGCATCCAAACCCCAGCTCTCTGGGAAAAGCGAAGCGGTATCTGGCCAGATCACGAAGCCTGCCAGGGCAACAAGAATCCATGGCCATGGACGCACAGCATAATGCGCCACGGTAAACCAAAGGGTGGAAAGCTGAGCAGCCCTTTCATCGCGGCTAGCCAAGACCCGCTGCACAATATAGCCGCCGCCACCGGGTTCGGAACCGGGATACCAACTGGCCCACCATTGTGCGCCCATCATCGTGCAAAACCAGAAGATCGAAATACCCACGGCACCGCCGCCACCGACTTGGGGAAAAAGAGCCAGCGCCCCGTCGGCTAAGGGATGGTGCCGTATGACGCCCTCCCTCAACCCGGAAAGTCCGCCAACCTCAGCACTGTTCACCACGTAGTAGGCCAAAGCGAGGCAGCCTACGGTTGCCAGGGCAAACTGAATGAGGTCGGTTGAGACAACGCCCCATAACCCCGCCATCGTGGAATAGAAGGCGACGAAAAGGACTAGGCCGAAAACCACAGCGAGACTAAGAGGCGCGGAGATGCCGAGAATATCGACCGTGGCCTTGGGTGAGATATTGAGCAGCGTGCAAATAATTCCCTGGCCGCCCAACATGATCCAACCGATGACGATGGTATTTATCAAACCGCCAAAATAGAGTGAACGAAAACCACGCAGATAACGTGCACCACGGCCCCCATAGCGAAGCTCTGAAAACTCGACGTCGGTCGTCACTCCGCTTCGCCGCCAGATCTTCGCAAAGAAGAAGACGGTGAGCATGTTGGACATCACGAAGCTCCACCACCACCAATTGCCCGCAACGCCTCGCTGCCCTACCAACCCTGCGACGAGTAGCGGCGTATCGGAACCGAACGTGGTCGCCACCATTGACGTGCCGGCTACCCACCAGGGTAGGTTTCGGCCCGAGAGGAAGAATTCACTGATGCTGCGGGTGGCCCGACGCCGCCAAAAGAGACCGACCGCCAGTGTGAACAGTAGATATAGAACGAGTATCGCCCAATCTACACCGGCGAGTTGTTGGTGATTACTCATGGGGGTTCCTCGATAGCAAAGAGAGCGCCAAAACAGGGATCAAAGCCAATAGGATCATCACCCTGGGCTCCTGTTGCAGCAAACCAACCAAATGCCCAAAAACAACGGCCAACAGCCCGTAGCAACGTAAGAGTAGATACCGACGACTCCAACGCCCCAGGCCCAAGACAACACGAGACCGCCGAAGAAGAACAAAAAGAAGGAGGAGATCCGTCGGCCAGAATACCAAGGCCAGCTCATTGAAACGCATAATCGATGCCGTGGTAATCGCGACGACAAACCAGAGCAGCAATCCCAAAGCGCCGTTGACGACAATCGGCAACAGCAAAATTATCCCAGCCCTACGACGCCCTCGCCTGGCAGCGAAAAAGAAACCAACAGCCAACAAGAGAAAGAACCCGGCTACGGCCCAGAGGATTCGCTGACTGTTGAGCGTCGCTTCAGCGTCGAAGACAAACCGACGCCCGAGGTGGGCGACTTGAACGGGGCCAACCAGCGACCGACTGCCAACGCGAAGATTCGTGGCAAGTAGCCTTGGCAGAAAACCGGCGTCCCAGGCCGTTACATTGCGATCAGCTTCGCGACCCAGAATAATCTCGCCGAAGAGTTGAACGGGCCAATGCCCCGACAGGCCTTCCCTCGCCAGATCTCTGAACGTAAATTGGGTTTGCCCGAGAAGAAGCGCCCGATGGAGTTGCCCTCCCACAACGCTGTCTATCCTATCGCGCAACTCCGTCGCACAATTCCGCCGAAAGTGGTCATACACATAAGGCGTGTTGTGTTTTTCCGCCTGCGCCAACATATCCGCGAGGCGCTTTTGCTGGTGTCCATCGAGTAGCAACGGCAAACGGAAGACGCTCCTGTTGTCTACAGAATAGTTCTTTACGGTTCTCGCGAAAGACCCAGCGGACAAATAGAACCGAGACTTCCCACGCAAAAATTCCCAGATGAGCTGTGCTGGGTCACTGAAATCCGTAGCGCCAAAATTGTAGACCCGGTCAAAACGGCCATCGGTAACGCGAAGCGCTGCATGACCGAACGCCGCGAACACGTCGTGACCGGGGTCCATGATAATCAACTCAACCCGCGGCGCAGCGTAAGTGGGGGTCACGGCCATAGGCGCGATCAGGATCGCCGCCCCTAGAAAAAGCCGAAGACTCAGTCGAAAATAACGATCCATCGCGAGGGATCACGATATCCCATGACACCGCAAACGTCAGCCACCGCGGCTAGCCAAATGGCCGGATCTCAGGTAATCGGAGGCGATCCAGGCAGGGCTGCCGAAGCCACACCCTAAGCGCCTGATTTGATAGGTGATACACGCCAGGGCATCCCCTCCCGCCTTGGCATAGTTGGTGCATCTTCTTCCCGACGACGGTTAGGAAAAATCCATGCGTATTCTTCGAATGCCCCTAAGCGGGCTCTTATTTGTCTTGCTCAGCGTGAGCATTTGCCTCGCGGCCCCCAAGGGCCGCAGTCAAGCTTTCGTCACCCGAACGTTCACCAGGGTCACGCAATTGCGCGCGCAATTGCCTCGCCTTACCCAGCAGATGCGGCAACGTCTAACGACCCCAGCGCTCGACAAGGCCACCGCCACCGCCATCATGTTCGAATTGATGCGTCAAACGGGAATGCGTGTCGGTGAGCCGGCCTACGCCAAGGCCAGGTCTCGAACGAACGCCAAAGGAGAAACCGTCAACACGCCCGCCTCCTACGGTGCGTCTACGCTAAGAGCTGAGCATGTCGTGGCACTCGATGCGACAACAGGACGGGTTCAGCTCCAATTTGATGCCAAGGGAAATAAGCCCTGGACGGTTCAACTAAACGACCCGCTCCTCGCCAAGGCCATGGGGGTATTCGTAGATCGCGCGAATTCACAGACCACCACCGGCGGCTCCCTTTTCGCGACGTTGAATGCTAGGTCAACGATCAGTAGTGAACTGGCAAAAGTAAATGCGAAGCCTCACGACCTACGTCGTTCCTTTGCAAATAACGCACTCGAAAATGCACTAAAAAAGGCGCCGCACCCAAAATCCAGGGAAGCCGCGGTCGAATCGTTCAAAAGTGCCCTCGAACAAACTCAGGTTTTGATGAGACATTCGTCGAGCAATACAACGAAATCGTATATCGACCCGAGTCTACCCGCACGTTTCTTTACCGGACTCACCCTCGGTGACATCTAGGCACTAGGACCAAAGCCGCCGAATAGAGCGGTTCCGTACAGAACGAAAGCTCGGAACAGCGCGTTTCCCTTCTTTCTTCTCCCCACTCGGCGAGTGTGGCATCATGCTGCTGAGCGCCGACCGGCTTGACTGCCGTCGACACTCAATACGAAGGCGGAGCAAGCCAGTTGAGTGAACGAGGGTCCACCGACTCAGAACACCTCCTGAATTCCGACTCAGGAGATTCTCCTGCCCGCGACCAGATTCGCGGCAAAGCTGCCAGTACGGCCTTTCGCATCGCATCCCGGCTCCGACTCTTGCTCGTCATCCCCGTCGTTGCTACCGCAATAATCCTAATCGCGCTCATCGACCCCGCCCCCTGGAAGTACGTGGCCCTGGCAATCATCCTGCCGGTATTCGCCGGCATCGCCATATACGACGCACTGCGACTGAAAAGGCGGTCGACCTATCAGCTCAAGGATCTTCCCGTCGATCTCAGCCTCACCGTCACGGCTCAGAGCGCTCTGATCTTTTGCACCGGTGCGGTCGAAAGCCCACTGCTACCCATCTTGGTATTCATCGCGTTTGTCAACGGTGCGGCCATAGGCCGCTCGGAGCATCGTTGGGTTGCCCCCGGGTTTCTAGCTTTCTACCTCTGGGCGATGACGCTCGCAGGCATCTTCGGCTGGCTCCCCAATTCAACGCCTAGCTTCCTCGGTCTCAGCCATGAATTTGCCAGCGACACGATCTACACCCTGTGCAAGGCATCTGCGATTCAAGTGTTGGCAGTAGCCGCGACAATTTTGGGCACGCGTATCAGCGCCCTTTTCGAAGCCAACCTTCGCGATGCCATGAAAGCACGACAAGAAGTCCTCCAAACCCTCGATGACCGAAACCGCGAATTGGTCGGGATGGCCAGCTCAATTGCCCACGAACTAAAGAACCCTCTGGCGTCGATTAATGGCATCGCCCAACTCCTCGAACGGGGTGGCGGAAACTCCGAACGACGCCTCAAAGTGCTTCGCAGCGAAATCGATCGTATGCGCTCTACCCTCGATGAATTCCTCAATTTCTCACGGCCACTGGGCGACCTAACGATGAAGTTGGTGCCCGTCGCGAACCTCATCGACGAGCTCAGCCTTCTCCACGAAGAGATCGCACGACGCCGGGAAATCGCCCTAGACAAACCAAGCGACCTCCCTTTTACAACGCTACGAGCAGATTCGCGAAAACTGAAGCAGGCCCTTGTCAATCTGCTTCAAAACGCTCTCGACGCAACCCCCCCGGGCGGCCGAGTCGGTTGGGTTGTCGATGAAGAGGGTCCCTTCTTCCGCATCGGAATTATGGATACCGGCGCGGGTTTCCCCCCGGACTTCATTGAAAAAGCGACGGAACTGGGTGTCACAACGAAAGCCACAGAAAGTTTCGTCAACGGTGGTCTCGGCATTGGTCGGGCGGGTTTGGGTAGAAGCGGCATCCTAAAAAGTGGTGTTGGACGCGGTGGCGTAAGTGGAAGCGGCATCGGACTCGCTGTTTGCCGCAGTATCGCCGAACAACATGGCGGAAAGCTCTTGATCGAAAATCAACCCCAGGGCGGGTGTCAGGTGCTGATCTGCCTCCCCCGGACCCCGAATGAATCTTAGGCACCACTTAGTACCTGAGGAGCAGAGATGACGAATCCCGAAGGCAACAATCGCCCCGTCGTTCTCTTGGTCGACGATGATGACGGTGTACGTTTCACCCTTTCGGAAGTTTTGGCCGAAGCCGATGTCGATGTCTTGGAAGCCAAGGACGGCGAAGAAGGTTGGCAACTTTTCCAAAGCGAAGAGGTCGACCTCGTCATCACCGATTTGCGTATGCCCAAAGTCGACGGCATGGAACTTCTCGAACGCATCATGCGCGAACAGCCCGGTACAAAAGTTGTCATGACCACCGCCCACGGCTCTGAATCGCATGCGGTTCAGGCGATGAAACTCGGCGCGTACGACTATTTCAGCAAACCCTTTGACGTGGATGATGTAACAGCGGTCGTTGGCCGCGCAACCGAAAGTGTTCGACTCGATCGTGACAACCAACGTTTGCGCGCTGAGTTGGCGCTAGCCCGACATATGGTTTTTCGCTCCAAAGCCATGTCAAAGGTCGCCCAGTTGATCGAACGAGCGGCCCCTCGGGATGTAACCGTGCTCGTAAATGGCCCCAGTGGCACGGGTAAAGAACTGATAGCAGACGCCATCATCGCCGCCTCTTCGCGAGCCGACAAGTCGGTCGTGAAGTTCAACTGTGCGGCCCTTCCCACCGAACTCGCCGAAGCAGAACTCTTCGGCCACGCAGCGGGGGCGTTTACGGGAGCCCAACGAGAACGCCTAGGCGTCTTTCGTGAAGCCGATGGCGGCACACTCTTTCTAGATGAAATCGCCGAACTCGATATGTTGGTCCAAGGCAAACTCCTGCGCGTAATCCAAGAACAAGAAGTAAGACCCGTAGGCGAAGACCGCCCACAAAAAATCAACGTCCGCCTCATCGCGGCAACCCTCCACGATCTGAAAGAGCGAGTGAAAGAAAAGAAATTCCGCGAGGACCTTTTTTACCGACTCAATGTGATTCAGGTGAAGATTCCGGCGCTCGACCAGCGCCGAGACGACATCGATCCACTCATCGACCACTTCATCAAGAAATACGCCGACCGATTCGGCATCTCCCCCCTACCCCATATGAGCCCCGCCCTCCGCGCAACACTTCAAGCGAGAGAATATCCGGGCAATGTCCGTGAACTAGAAAACACCATCGAACGTCTCGTAGCCCTAAGCACCGGCGACCAACTGACCGAAGAAGAAATCGATGGCACCCCCATCGCCGAAGCCAGCGCCCTCGGACTCAAGGACCGTGTCGAAGCCTTCGAAAAAGGCCTCATCATGGCAGAACTCCGCCGCACCAACGACAACCGCTCAGAAGCCGCCCGCAACCTAGGCATCGGCCGCGTCACGCTCTTGGACAAACTCAAGAAGTACAAGATAGCCACAACTGATTGATTGAGTAGAAGAATGAAGACAAGACTATGGCCCTTCTGTTTGCTGATCTTCGCCAACGGCGGTTGGGTATGCGGTTCATCGGAAGGTGATCCCGGTTCAACGGTTCCCTCCACCCAATGCCCGCAGGCTCAAGAACTCTACGACCACTCTCAAACGCTCTACGATAACTTGTTGGAGGCCATCCCCTTCGGCAGCAAATGGAAGATCGATCTTCGCTATCGCAAAGTAGAAAAGGTTCGCATCGCCAAAGGGGCCCCTCCCTTCAGTCCAAATCTGACATTCCGCGGCGAGCGAGAATACAAGAGTGAAACCACGATAGACTTCCAGGTCCCCGCAATGCCGTCGCCCATACCCTGCGACCAAATCGCAAATTTAGCCGCCTACTCTGGCATCGGCAACAGCGAGGAATTGAAGGAAGCCGTCATGGGTCTCTACCTGATGAAATTGATGGAGATGATGAATTATACAGTGGGACTCGTCGCACCCGCGAGTGGAACCCACAGTAGCCGTATCGATCCCTCGTATACCCAAGATGACGTCATCGTCGGGTTCTGCTCCTACCCCAATCCCTGCAGCAACCATCGCGATGAACATACAGGTTGTACCGCCGTGCCGGAAACGCATAACTACGCTGAAACGTTGGTTCTTGAGTGGGAGGGCGGCAAGGAGAGCAAACTAGGCTTTGCGGGCGACAGTGACGCCATTACCCTAGGCGGCGAAAACCGTACGCAAGACCATAGCTACAACGAAATCGACTGGAAGTCGGAAGTCTCGTCGGACCTTTGCAAAGCCAAATACCCAGTGTGCGCGGGTCGCGAAACAGAAACCATTGAGTGTGGCTTGGGATTTCTAACGCCCTGCTTCGACGAACTGAGTATCCCCTTCAAGAAGGGCACTCAGGTGGCCTGTGACAAAGACGGCGATTTGGGTTCGAGCCGAACGGAAGTCACAATGGTTTGTACGAGCGGGTGCGAATGCAAAGATAAGAGCCAATGCGATGATGGCAAGGAATGCACTAAGGACGAATGCATCGGCGGCAATTGCAAGAATACCGCGGACGATACCATCACGCCCGAACAAGTGGATCGAGATTGTCGAACCTGCAAAAACGGCGAAGTCGTAAGCTTCCGCGATCAAGTCGAAAGCGAATGCGCTCAAATCCGCGATAGCACCCTCGCCGATTGTGCCAAAGGCGGGGCAAACTGGCTGGTACATTGGATTGAGTCAATGGCGGGTGTCGAAGATGAGGGCTACTTCTGCGTAGACGGCCCAGTTCCCGACATGGGAGATGTAACGTTCTGCGAGGGTGCGGGCAAATGCACCACCGGTCAAAAAGACTCGAGTCTGCAAGGGTCGATAGACAAGATCTGCACCCGCCCCGACAACGGCACGGCTTACCAATTCGCCTGCGATGTCTTCTGCGCATTTTGTAGCTAAGCGTTGGTCTAGAAGAGCGACAAGGCCCCCTTGCAGCCCGATTCCGGCAACACCCACGGGCCCCGCCAACTAAATGTCCCTCACGCAATTTTCTGTAGACCCTTTGCTGAGTCGGTACGTTTGAACCCGCATGCACAAAATAACCGTTTTCGTCAGTCTGCTTCTCTGCACCACCGCCTGGGCCCAATACACACCGTCCGCGGGGCAAAACGATCCCAAGCGGGCCTATGAGGCCATGGTCGACGACCGCGGCGAGCCCCTCCGTGATTCCAAAGGTAGAACCCGGTACAAGCAATCCAAGGCGGCTCCAAAGGCCGACGCCCACGGCAACGCCGCCGGTAGTCAATACGATCTCGCCATCGATGGAGCCTTCAAGGGGCAGACGGTGCTGATCATAGACCAAGTGCGCAACACCCTCGCCAACACGCGGGCAGCCCTGGCCCAAAAGGGATTCGCCACGGTTGTCGTTCGTGGCGTGCCAACGGTCGCACGATTGAAACAGGCGTTGGCCAAGTCATGTCAGGTGTGGCTGATTTCTACGGGAGCCCCTCAGCTAGGAAAAGGCCATGTAGCCGCGATCAAGGCGTTCTTCGATAAGGGGCACGGCGTCTACATCTGGGGCGATAACGACCCACTTTACGCCGACGCTAACCGCCTCGCTAGCGCGCTGATCCCGGGTCTGGGAATGAAGGGCAACCTCTACGGCGACCGAGTCGTCGGCGTCTCGCAACGGGGGAGCGCCGGCGTCCGTGAGGGGCATTTGATCACGACGGGCGTGCAGCATCTCTACGAAGGCGTCACGATCGCAACGCTCCATTTCGGTCAAAGCCGCAACCGCAAAGACCGCATCTACAACCATAAGAAACTGACCCAAAGCCGACGCGCATGGAAAGGCTACGTAGCCACCTCGTTCACGCCGCTGCTTTATGGTTCGGCTGGCAATATGGTCTCGGCCGCTTACAGCGCGAAGGGCAAGCGCCTCGTCATTGATGGCGGATTCACCCGCCTAGCAATGAACTGGGACGACGCGGGAACCGCACGCTACGTAAAGAATGCCGCGTCTTGGCTCGTCAACGCGGAGCGATTCAAGGATAGAGTGGCTCAGAGGTGAGCCTGGCCAAGATTGATGGACTAGCTTCTTAAAGACATTGGCCTTCGGCATCTAGGGCAACAAAGGCAACGTCACCTTTGCCAAGGGGATCATCGCTCTCGGTCACACCGCCAGCCAACAAGAAACCGCCCGTATCCAAGGCCGCCACGGCATCCAGAACGACATAGCGTTGGTCCGAACCCACGCTGCGATTCCAAACAGTGGTGTCCCCTGCCGCGTTGACTGCGCGTTTCATGAACCTACCCGTGGGGATGTTGCAGTGTTGGCCTACCACCACGTATCCGCCATCGCTTGTATTGGCGACGCCTGTTCCCGCATCCAGACAATCTTTATCACTGGAAAATTTCTCTTCCGCTAGAATTTTACTCCCTGCGTCATCAATTTTCACAACCAACATGTCGAAGTTCATCGTGCCGGGCTCTTTGCTGGGCATTTCCTGGGTGCCGACGGCTACATAGCCGCCTGAAACAGCGATCAGATCGTTCAACTTAACGTTGCCATTGGGATTGGCAATGGTTTGCTGGAACTGCTTAGCCCCCGTTTCTGAAAACCCCACAAACCAGCCATCCTGATCCAACAAGGGGCCACTCGACCCAACCACCACAAAGCCCCCCTTTTCCGCTTCAACCACGGCAACCGCTTCGTCAAATTCGCCGGTGAACGATTCAGCATCGATAAAGGTCTCCCAGGTTTTGGACGTCTCGTCCAATTCGCCTTGGGCGTTGAGCTTGACAACATAAGCCACGGTATAAGCCTTGGTTTCAGGCGCATTCTTTGAACCCACCACGACAATGCCACCATCTTGAGCGAGGACCACGCCGTTGGCGCGACCCAGGGAAAGGGAGTCTAAGGGAAGAACGTGGGCCCAGGTTTGGGTGCCGTCCGCATCCACGGCCGCGATCCACGGTTTGTCGTTCTTCTGGCCTACCGCGATGAATGTTCCATCCGCCAACGCCTGCATGTCAAAGATGAATTCATCGTCCCATTTTTTGAACCAAGTCTGTTTGAAATCCGTATCGGTCTTGAGAAGAAAGCTCCCCAATCCATTGCGATAGCCACCAGCCACAAAGCCATCCGTGGTTTGGAAAACATTGGTAGTGTGTTCAGATTCCCCCAACGTGCCATAGGCTTTGACACAACCCGGAGAGCCATTGAGCGTTGGGGTACCCGTGCTATCACCACACCCCATCGCAAAAAGGAACAAGACGAGTCCGAGGAAATCCGATGGTTTTCTATTCATAACGCCATTTTCCACCGTCGCTCATCTGGTTGCAATCACCCGCATCGAACAAAACGCGCCGTGGCATGATCGACGGAACCCTGCGTTATTTTTGCAGTTACTGTGTGTGGTCTCGAAAATGACAAAGCCTTGCATATTGTCCTATGCAGTATGCTGTGTTATCCATAATAAAAGGATCTGGATAAATGCCTCCAAGCCCTAGATCGACTGATGGCGGAGCGAGGCATGAAACGGGAGTTTTATATCTGCGGTGGCGCTGCATTGATCGCTTTAGGTATCATCTCGCGGTCCACAAAGGACATCGATCTTCTCCTTCCCAAGATTGACTCCGATACCCGTGAGATTGCTGTTAGCGTTGGTTCGAAGCTCGGATTGTCCGAAGGTTGGATCAACAATGGGTCAGACGACATTCTCAACTATCTAGAAGCTGGCTGGAAGAAGCGCTGCTCCATTGTTTTCGAAGGTACCGCACTCGATGAGGAGCTACGGAGAGCTCAGAATTGGGTAGTGAAATGCGACGCCTCGCCACTTTGGGAGGAAATCGTTGAGCAGTGTTTGCTTCACATCAAAGAGAAGCTCGCCAATGGATAATATTGGCCAAGCATGGGCATCACTTGGCATCGCTTTTTCGGCCAAGGCCCGCGAAGTCTCCGATCCTGAAAGGACTCTCGTGGAGACCCTCTCGTTATTGCAGGACGAGCGAAAATTTGTCGGATTAATCCTCGCGTGGATTGGGGAGTATGGGGACTTGGTTCACGTGCAACGGCTCCGGTCCCTTGCGAAAGAAATTCCTCTCAGTGATCTCTGCTGGCTGGGGGGGATCGCTTCTCACGCAGCCCTTTTCGACAAGAGATGGCTCGTTATTGTGAAGGCCGCTGAGAAGGCACGTGCCAATGACAAGAGACGATTATCAACGTCCAAACTAGACCGGCTCGTATCACGGAAGAAGGGTCGTGATAAACACTTCGCGGCGTTCGGTCTAACCATTCCGGTCGTTCAGCCAGCTAGCGCCAAAAAGCTCCTCGACCGTGGCCAAGTGCTCAAACATCATCCGTGGTTGCGGCTGCGCGCGCTATTTGGCACCAACTGGCGGGCAGATATCGCCTGGCTGATGCTCCAAGATGCAGAGCAAACCCCCTATCAGGTGGCAAAGACGCTTGGCTGCAATATGGAAACAGCCTATCGCAACTGGAAGGCCCTAAAAGAGGCAAATGCAACCACTGCTTTGCGGGTGGCTTGACCTGAGCGAGCGTTACTCAAGGTCACGACACGCTGTGAGCGCGCCTGCGCGAGGGCTATTCGCGCAGCGGATAGTCTGTTCTCACAGCGCATTTGACCGACTTCAATACGCTGTGAGCGCGCCTGCGCGAGGGCT
>Ga0257122_1000634_pt1 | contig 29590 bp, 24 predicted proteins | sample SI106_120metaG_FD_190146 | JGI IMG/M metagenome (GOLD analysis project Ga0257122, IMG submission 190146) | Marine microbial communities from Saanich Inlet, British Columbia, Canada - SI106_120 | ecosystem: Environmental > Aquatic > Marine > Inlet | place: Canada: British Columbia | collected... | reverse complement strand
CGCGACAATCGAATGATCGACCTGTTTGCAGACGTCTAGCATCAGGGTGCACGACCGCCCACAGCGAAGGTAGAGACGTGAGAAGTCCGCATCAAATTTCTGGCGAATGGATGTCGTTTCAAGCACGGTGAGTGAGCCATTTTGCGCCTGGTAGCCGTCGAAGGCGCGCCCCTTTTTCCGGAAGTTGGCATTCTACGGGTACTCTACTAAGCAACATCGATGCCACCGTGTGGCTTTCCCCGTTGTTCTGCGTATTCGTCGCCATCTATCCAAAATGACAGGCGCCCCTCTTTTGGGAGCGCTACGCGCATGGATTCACTCGGACGCTTTTGCTCTCCTAAGCGTGACGTGCCGTGATCCGAGGTCACGGCCTGGGTTCTCTAGACCCAGGGAAACGCGCCATGGAAACTATGCAAAGTCATGCTAGATTCTGCGTGAGGATAGAAAGGGAGAAGGTTTGATGGTCATTGGGAAAATCGATGCGCTGCTTCGCTGGCCGTGCACGCGTCCATGGTGTGTGCCTGTCGTGATGGCCGTCGGCTTTCTGCACTGCACTAGCGTGAGTGGACAGCAGTCTTCGGTCGACGCGAGTCCGCACCTACCGCTGGATACCTTGATAGCACCAAGCGTGGACGCCGGAGTGAAGCCAATAGATAGTAATTCTCCGGATCTGCAGGGGCCGCTTGGACGGCCGTCTACTACCGTACAACAGCGAATCGTTGGTGCACGACCCATGGTGCAACAGGATGAATCACACCGCTCTCTTTGGGGGGTTACGCAACCGGCGGCGGGAGAACCCTATACCCGGATCGACGCGCTGGAAGTAGATGTGCTCAAGGGACAGGCCACGGGGCCGGCGTCATCAATGCTGTATTTCGCGCAGATGACAGATGTGCATATTGTCGACGAGGAATCACCAGCGCGCGTCGTCACCCTGGATCCCGTCGCACGGTCAGCCTGGCGCACTCAGGATAGTTATAGTCTACAGACCCTCGATGCGATGGTGCGCAAGATCGTCAGATTCGACAACTATCGCGCCATCGACTTCGTTGCCTTCACGGGTGATATCATCGACAACTGTCAGAAGAACGAGTTGCAGTGGTTTCTACAGGTTCTTGGCGGTGGAACGGTAATCCCCAATTCCGGCGACCTTGAAGATCCGCTATCGGGCCCCAACAACGACCCTCACGATCCATTCGATGCGCTTGGCTTGGGCAACATCCCTTGGTATTCGGTGATGGGTAATCACGACGGGTTGATTCAGGGCAATCTCGATTTGAGCTTTGGGCTCGGGTACAATCTGGTCACGGGCGACCCTACGCGGGATGAAGTCAAACAGGCTTCATTAACCCGAACGAACGATCCGAAATGCAACGCCATACCCACCGTCGAGGCGTTGGAACCGGCCCGGTGCATTCCCACAGATCATAAGGATCTGAATGCGGGACTACTCGCTGCCGACCCGGAGCGCGTTCATCTTCAACGGGACCAGTTTTTTCAAATGCATTTGGAGGCTGGCGGCCTGCCTGTAGGACATGGATTCGGGCCGGAAAATGTGCAGAATAAGAAAGGGGACTACGTGGCGGACCCCGTTGACGGGATGCCGGTACGAATCATCGCCCTGGATACCGATGCAGATATCGGCGCCCAGGGTGCGTATTCAAATGAACGCATCGACAGCTTTCTTAAACCAGCCCTAGCCAAGGCCGAGTCGGATGGGGTGTTGGTAATCGTTATTTCTCACCACCCACCGGGGAGTATCCCGCTCAATGGCGGCAAGATTCGCGAAGTGCTGAATAGTTCGCCGAACGTGGCACTTCATTTGGTAGGGCATGGCCACAAGAACCGGGTTGAGGTTCGAAGTGCCGCAGACCCGCTTCATGGTTATTGGGAAGTACAAACCTCGTCGCTGGTTGCCTGGCCGCAGCAGGCACGGCTTATCGAATTGGTGGATAACCGCGACGGTACAGCGGAGTTCTGGCTGACCATGATCGACTACGATACCGAACACAGCGAGTTGGCGGCGGCTTCGCGTTTCATGGCGGCTTACGAAGTGCATACCGGAGAAGACTCGGGAACGTCACATGAAGGGGATTCGACCGATCGCAATGTTGTCCTACCCATCGCATTGCCGTCGGCCGTGCGGACTAGGTTCGCTCAACTGAATGGGGCCGAAATAGAATCGAAGCAGTTCTGAGGCGAGTGGCATTCTTTGTGGCGGGATCGGGTTCACTTCAGTCGGGTCAAGCGAGTCGACTCCGCCAACATATTTCGGCGATGCTCTTTCTGCCTTCCTCGTCGGCGTAAATCCGTGGGTTGAGTTTCTGGGCGAGGGCGCGAAATGACGACCAGATGCTGCTTCCGTTGTGAACCGCATCGTTCAACTCGGTGGCCGAGGGCAACGCCGGCAAGGCCGGAATAATCGGGTCGAGGAAGTAGTAACTGCCAACGCTATCCATGATCGATGATGGCTTGCTCATTGTCTCTCCTTTGTCGTCATCTATTCCCTACGGGCGACTGGCCTAGTCTCGGTTGTAGCCGAGGTCTTCCAGAATCTCCTCTTGCGTGAGGCTGAACGTAATATTCTCAAAACTGGGTAGAGGCGAAAGATGCCGGAGCTTCATTCTGACGCGTTCCCAAATGTTGGTTTGGGGACGAGTTACCAATTCGTCGCGAGTATGGGCGACCGGAACTGGAAGACAGGTCGTCGAACCCGCTGTGATGCTTACGAGCGCATGGTTTGGCAATAGCTTCATGATTCACCTCTTTGTTGTGGCATTCGGAAAGGTTGATTTGCAGGAAGCAAGCCAACCGGAACGGCATGTTGTCGTCTATGGATTTAGTCGAATCTTCGGAGTTTCGAAACGGGCGATGCTTCGGAAAATATAGGAGAATATGAGATATGCGGGGTGTGGCTGTCTACGATGGTTGTGCCCAATTGGAAGAATCACGCTGTTCAGGCGTCCAAGGGCCCGTGATCGGCCGTGATCGGCCTTAAACGGCGCTCGGCAAGTCACGTGACGATTCTGGGAAGTTTGTCGTAGGTCGACGATAGCGGCTCGGCAGCAACGGACACCAAGGGCGAAGGGGGGGGCGGGACGGGACGGGACCGGAGTACCGACTATCGCGTATTGGCAAATCCACCGTCGTTTTCAGCGCCGTACCCCATATCGGTCAGTTCAAAGGCTGCATCGGGGACTTTGTAATCTGCTGGCACGATGAAATGCGAAATCTTGCTTGGAAGATATCCTGACACCTTGACGCGGCCAGGTATCGCCGGACGTCCCTTTTTCGCACCTTTGCCGCCTTGATTGCCGCCGAGTATCTGCAGGCGTTTTCCCTTCTTGCCCACCACGAAACCGACATGGCCCGATCCATTGCCATAGTCGACGACGGCAAGCGCTCCGTAGGCGGCCTTGTCTATGCTCTTACCCCAGTCGGCGAAGTCTATCGCTTTGGCGGTTTCGGTGGCCGTGATTCCCGCCTGCTTGAAACACCAATTGGCGAAGGCTGCGCACCAGGCATATTCATCCGTCTTCAGAGCCGATTTACACGCTGCGTGGTATTGCAGAACGCGTTTGTTATGCTTCTTCTTGTGTAGATTCTCCGTTACACCCATCTCTCGTTCAGCGGCGGCCAGCCAAGGTGGCTTGCCCGTGTCGGCGGCAGCAAATTCGTAGATATGAACTTTGAGCACCGTCTTGAAGCGGTGTTTAACATCGCCCGCTATGGCGACGAAATAGAATTCGTTGGTCTTTCCTTCGGGAAAACCGCTGTCGCAGCGATCGAGCAATAGGTCCAATTCAACGAGGCTGTCTTTGGTTTTTCCCTCGAGCGTCCATAGACGATCATCGGAACTGAAACGGTCCTTCTCCCATACTTCTACTGTAACGGGCGTTCCATTGGGCATACCCGTTGTTTCGATACAAATATCTACTTGGCTACCCATTTTGGCCACGCCACAGGACCACCGGCCATGCACAAAGCTTGGCTGACCTGCCTCCGGGGGAGCTGCGACCGTGGCTGCCGCCGAATGCCGCTGTAAGTGTTTTGCCCAAACAGTCTTGAGTTTGGCTTTGGTTATTGTGTTCAGTTTGCCGGTGACTTTGAGTCCGTGGTCTGCTTGAAAACGTCTGACAGCGCCCGTTGTGCTCGGTCCCCACTGACCGTCGATAGTCAGCCGTCTGCCGCTTTTCGTTTTCTTGTGTAGGTCGTAGTACGCTCTGCTCTTTCCGTTCTTGGGGTGCAGTTCGCTCAAATAGTACTGCCAAATTTTTAGGCCGGAGTAACCAGCCTCGAGGGTTTTGGTGGCCCCGCGTTTCGCTGGAGGTGGGCTATTTTTCGTCGCTTCAACGGTGGGTACAACCAGCGCGACAGGCTCCTTCGCCATACCCGAATCCTTTTTCGGTTCGATGACGAGGTATCGATACTTCTTTCTGCCCCAGGCTGCTCCGAAACCGACATCGATGCCCTTTACGATTGTCTTGCCCTTTGGAACGACCTCCACTGCTCCACAACTGGGGTCCGCAATAACGATACTTTCCTCGTCGTAACCGATAACGACGACGTAGTGGCCGCTTGACCCCTGCTTGCGCAACGGAAGGCCCGTCTTTTTGCAGGGACCATTCTTGTAGGAGATGATCACCGGCACGCCCGCATCGATTTTCTTTTCCAGCCAACGAAAGGCTTTTGCATCGCTGCTGAATTTCTTCTTCCCGCCGCCCATATTCCACTCATAGTCAAACTTCGTGGAGGAGTGGCGGGACCAGTCGCCGTACTTTCCCGTCCACTCGAAGCTGTCCTTGTCGTCCCCATCATGAAGGAAACGCTCAGCGAGGAGCGTCAGCCGGTAGGGATTGGCGCTATCCATAGCGTAGAATGGGTACTTTTTGCCGTGCGATGGTACCAACGGCGCATTGAGTCCCCATTTATTCTTTACCCTGATCCAGCGCTTCCCATCAGCGCCTTCAGGCAACTTCGAATGGTAGTAGATCAATGTATGCTTGGCCTCGATCAATGCGTGGCAATCTATGGGTTGTCCCCAATAGTTGAGTACCATGGCGAGTGAGGTCGGGCCGCAGGCGTCTTGGCCGCAATGCTCGTCGAAATCACCGTGCTCTGCGCGCCAGTCTTTCCACTTTTTGACCTCCGCCTCCTGCTCGGCAACGGGCCAGTCCTTCATCGGGGCGATTCTGAAATACGAATTTGACCAATAGTGTCCCCCGTACGGGTCCCTCCTTTTCTTCGTGCGAGCCCTATTCGTTAAGTAGTCCCCCGGGAGATTCCGGTAACTGTATTGGTGGTAGGTATATGCATCCCACTCGAGTTGCTTGCGCGTTGCCGTCCCCTCGGGGGCTTCTGCGCGTGCCGGTCCGGTCGAAGCAGCGTTGGATTTCGTAGGGTGGTTCGTCTGGGAATCGGCTGGTAGAGGGATGGGGTAGGCCATTGGGGCGTCATGGGAAGGGATGACAATTCGATGGCCGCGGACAACGATCTCGTATTCTCCTTTTTCGACGCTCGGAAATTCAAAATAGCCGTCGTCGTCGGTGGTAAGCCCCTCGGAAAACTCGAGGATTTCGATAGCCTCTTGGGAGAGGGGCGTCAGGCCATCCTCGTCCAGGATGACCCCGCAGAGAATTTCGTCGTCGCCGCAGAGCGGATGCCTTTCTGCTTGCGAGGCAGAATCAAGGTCAACCGCTTCATTACCGCCGTCCTGCGCGACCTCGGGAATGCGAATTTCGTACTCTCCCGCTTCTTGGACGGCGACGAGGAACTCGCCATCTTCATTCGTTTTGCATTCTACGATTGCGCCACTTGGGGCGATGAGCTCTACCGGCTGTTCGGCAAACGGTGTCTTTCCGTCGTGGCATAGCAATCGTTGTCGGATCCAATTCGCGGGCGGATGTTGATCCCCTTTTGGATCTTCGAGTCGCTCCTGGATTTCGGGGAAGCGGACCGTCACTAGGTCGGATTCGGGCAAACCGTCGATATAGAGCAGACCATAACCATCGGTGCGACAACGCCTCACGCCCCCCTTATTGAAATGTAGCTCACATTCAACGAGGCGCAGGGGCTCCCCATCGACATTCTGCAACCTCAATTCGAATACGTGATTTGTCTCTTTGGCGCGGGCTTCCGGCAGGGGCCTCGTCACCTTCTTCTTTGCAGGAAGGCCCATGGGGAATCTCGGAATGACGAGATCCTTATGGGTATCTCGTGGTGCGAGAGTTTCGATGCCCGGAGAGGTTGAGACGCCGGTATTCAGATTCCTCATGTAGAAACTCCAAAAGGTTGTGGGGGCGATTTTGGATAAGTTGCACGATGCGTGCCGGTTGGTACCGAGCGGCCGGACATCGAAAGACAACAGCTTTTCAGCTTAAGTCCCCTCGATTGCGGTCGAATGTCCCATATCGCCGTGATCGGTCGTGATGGTCGCGATCACGGTCGAAATCAAGTCGATCACGGCCACGCGCTGACAAACCGAGTTGACCGAGGGCGCTTTTCAGATTTCCCCGTAGTTTCAAAGCGGCTGACACTTTGGCGCGGCAGGGCTTGGGTGGCACGCCATCTGCAATGCTCATCCAACGAGGCGACGAGTCGCGTCGTACTACTCAAACGCCAAGTCGAGGGAGAAGCCGTATGCCGTTGCCTGGGGATTTCATCACGCATTCGTATAAAGAAGCCACTCTGGCCGACAAGGTGTGGGCACGGGTAAAGAATGATCCGCCCGATGTGGAGGGCGTTTTGCTCTACGAAGCCGCCGAGGCCATTCCTTGGGGGTCGCGCCATATCGTGCAATGCGCGGAATGGATGATCGCCAAACGATTCGCTGCGAATAATGAGTTCTCTCCCGGAATCAATCAGAGCTTTGGTGGCCCCATTCACTACAACGCGAAAGAGATTGCCGGTGTGGAGCATTTCTATTGTGGTGCAATGATCGGCACTGTTTTCGGACCAGGGGCGGGCCCGATAATCGGCGCAGCGCTCTCCTTTGGCTGGGATGTCCTGAAACCACTGGCGAAGCTATTCACGGGAAAGAAGATCAAGGACCTTCAATACGACTTGAAGCAGTTTGGCGGTCCTGATCTTCAAGGGGTGTCTTTTGGATCCTTTTACAAAGTGATGTGGTGGTAATCCGATGAGTATGCCGACAGTTTTTGCCCTGGCCCAAGATGACAACGAGCTAGATTCCGCGCCCACCTGCGTAGCCTTCATGCGCTACGGCGGTGGCCTCGCTACCGATAGGCCGAAAGAGGGCAATACGCCCGTCGGCGAGGATGATTTGCGAGGGTTGGTTGCTGATATCTGCGAGACAACCGAGAGACAGCCCGGCGATGCCTGCAATCCGCAAGGGCTGGTGGAGATGCTCAACGAATTCGCTTTCGCGTATGGCGATACCCTATACCACTTCAGTTGTACGGCCCGCTGGGTGTCAACAGGTGCAAACAAGCATTCAACGCTTATCGGCCAACTCCTGAAGGCTCTCGACAGCCAGTTGGAAGAGGACGGGCGCGGCGTCATTGTGCCAATCTACTCGACTCTCGATAACCCCGTGGACGAAAAACGAAATAAGCGGCTCGAGTTTGGGTCTGCCGTACACTGGGTTGTCTATCTGGGACAAGAGGCGGGGCAGGCAAAGATCTATGACCCCGGTGATCGGATGATCACGGAAGGCCCGCGTCTTATGCCGGTTGAGGACTTCGTTATGTCACATCTGTGGTGCTGTAGCGAGTGGCAGCAAGCGCACAAGAAGGGGTTGGAAGGCGCATCGTGGTGCAATGCGCCGCAAGGGTTGCCTGAGGAAGGGGTTACATCCTATTTCGTCTGCGGTTCGGTGCGACCGGAATATGACCACCTTCGCGAAGGAAGAATCATAGCCGACGTGGAAATCGAAGGGACATTTCTAAACGCGACTCACTCCCTCGTGGCTACGAACGACGCGGAGTATTTCTATAGCGTGGCTGCAGCCGATGAATACGCAGCGTCGCTGACAGAGGGTGGGAGCATCGTTGTGTTGGAGCGGGGTGGGTGGGGCGTGGGTGCGTGTTTTTCCGTTGTGAGGGTAAACGATGTTGGCTTGGAGCGAAAGGGACAGAGGAAGGACATAGGATGTCGCAACCCCGGCTCGCCCTTTATCGAGGAACGAGCGGATGAGGTCCGTAGCATTCGGCTATCCCTTCTCCACCTTGAAGGGGGCGTTCAGACCGCCTATGCGAAGACCATCGACTTCTAGGTTGTGGCGGCGCTTCGGTAAGGTCGAATGCGGCAGAATCCAGGACTACTTTTCGAACGAGCGGAGGAATCGATGGATAAGACGATGTTTCAAGTTTCCGGTAAGTCAGACACAGGGGAAATCAAAGCCCGACTTCTTGGGAAATCGGATGACGCGGAAGGCTTGTCGATCGATTTGGTTCTTGATACGCCCGTTGAGTTGACGTTGAAAGGCGACTACGAATTGATTCTCGACGTGGATACCTATCCGTCTATTTCCCAAACATTGACGGTGGAACCCAACACCTCGCCACCTGTAATCGCGCCTGGCAAAGACGGCCTAATTATGGCGACGACGCTGACTCGCCAATGTTTCAAAGATGTTCTCTCCGCCGAAGAAAGTGACTCACTTTTTTTGCTCAACGCTGCGTTTGGGCACCCGCGAGAAATCCTCCTAGTGTCTGGAACGACCGGAGACGAAGATGCGACATCATACGATTCGCTCGCGGAGACCTACGGCAAAAAACGGCATGCCCGTACACAAGCCGAGTCGCGGAATCGACGTCAGCATATGGCGGCACTGTTGACGCATTTTTCGTTCGAGTCGGGCCTCCGAACTACCTCGATGTTGGCTGGAAGGGGAGCATGGGTGGTGGTCGACGGGGAAGATCTGGGGCGAGCCGGCCAAAGCGCGAACGGAGCCCCTGGCGGCATGTCCATCACGGACGCATACGATTGGATTCTGGACGCGGGCGACGCGGCTCCGGGGCGTGTCATCGAGTTGAGCCTTCTGGGTAGGGGAGACATGACAGGCCCTATTCTCGCCGATACGCTCGATCGATCTCTCGATACGAACCGAGATCCACAAGATAGCAATCCACGAATAAAGGATTTCGACGGGGAGAATATTGACATGTCGCGTTTCGCGGCCGCCTTTTCGGACACAGCCCAGAACTTTATCTTCACCAACGGCGAACCGGGAACGGGGGCTTGGATTGGAAGCGCATTCGCTCAGGCGGTCGACGCAGAAGAGGACGGCATTTTTTTGATGGGCAGCGACGGAACTCTCGATACCGTGAAAGTGACAGCGAAACAGGCCCGGGATGCCATGCAGAAGCTGATCAACGGAAATTTCTGCCAGTCCTTGGCACGCGCCGCGGGTCGGCCCTGCTGGGCGGCTCCACCCACCGTAGGTTCCATTGCAGACGTGGATGGGGAACAGCAGTGGATCTTCGTAGCCGATATGGCGCAACACGGAGAACGTGTGGATGCAGTATCCGAGGTCTTCGACGTTGAACTCGATGAGCGGTGGTATATGCGCTATTCCGGCGAGGAAGTACTTCCCCGCGAAGACTTTGTTTCGGCGAGCGAAACTTCTGAGTCCGGGGAGCCCTCGAGCGACGCCACGGTTGGCGCTTCTTCATCGGTCGAACCAGAACCAGAGCAGGCAAGGTCCGCCGAAGAAATCAAAGAGCTGTTTCGCGGTACGATTATGCCTGGCGTCGTCAGCGCGCTGAAAACAATAGGGGCGACAGTCAATGCCCCCAATTGTGCAAAAGCTTCAGCGATGGTTCGATATAGTTTTGAAAAACTCGGTGTGGCGGGGGGACGAATCATGAATGGCAAAGGCCATGCATTCGTAGAGGTCAATACCAAGGATGGGCAAACGTTGATCGCGGATGCCACCATTTCACAGTTTCTCCGAGACGGGACACCTGCGGATGAAGCGCTTGAAGCGTATGGGTTTATCGGTGACCGGGACGAGTTGGGTGAAATGCTCTTCGAGGAACGCGACAGTCTAGGAGATGAGGGCGTCGACTCGGAGCATATGAAATTGGTGGAAGATAGCCTTGCTGGCCGCAATGGAGACCTATTGCCCGAGGAGCTTTCCGTATTCCAACACGACAAAGCGGTGTTGGGACATGAGCTGACGACTTACCTCCATTACCCCACGGGATTTGATTCGACACCTGGTATTAGGCGCAATATGGGCGGTACGGCCGAAAATGTCTACAGTTGGAAGATGGCCGGCGGAGCTGAGCCTCTGATGTTGCGGTCCAAGGAAAACGAGACTCCGCTCGACCGTGCACCAGAGATGAAGAGGGCCTTCGCTGAGTTGGATGCGCATTTACAGCTGTAGGGGCTATTCCTATTCGCAGGAGGCCGCGTCAGCGACAATTTTGACGGCGGCGCTGATTTGGGGCTGGTCCATATCTCCGCGAGCCTTTGTATTTAGCTGGAGCACGATTTCGTAGGCAACGTCGCCGTCACCGTCTTTGAAAAAGGATGCGGGAGAGGAATTGACGGAGCCCTGCCATTGTAATTGGGATTCACGCGGCATTTCCGGAAAGCTAAATGGGTGGAGCGAGACATATGCCTCGTTGTCGGATCGTTTGAGGCGCAGTTCACCTTCGAACGGCGTCTTGTCGCTGAGTTCAGCTGTACCGAGTGCGCCACGGTTGAAGATTGAGATGCTAAAGATGGGAAACGACTGGGTCGCGCAGTCCTTTAAGAAGTCGCCATCGATATAGAAGAGAGAAGGGTTCAGCACGGCTTTGCTCTTGCCGGTGGGCACGTGTTCTTTCCCGAAAAAGATCTTCTTTTGGTTTCCTTCGCCGCGATAGATGGGGCTGGGGACAAGGTCGACGCGAGGCTCGCTGCCTTCCTTTCCGTAAAAATAGCGAAGATAGGCGATGTCGTAGGAGGAAAGGGTGTTGAGGTTTCCTTGCATGGTACTGATCAGGCCGCGATCAGCCTCCGGCCAGCTAGGGGTATGTATCATGCCGAAACCGTGGCCCAACTCGTGCGCGATATTGGCTGCCTTAGGATAGTCGGTGGCGTTGAGGTCTTCGTCATAATTGCGGCTATAGGGGTCGACGGCGACATTAAAGAAACACGCCGCACCACTCTTTCCCCATGCGGCCGCCGACCTGCTGTAGGAACAAGCATTCATTGCAAAGGAATTCGTCCAGCCATTCTCGTTTCGGGCGTGGCAGGGAAAACCCTCGTAGGTATAGTCCATATGGGCCACTGCATCGTCGCATTTGCGATCCGTGGCGTAGAGACCATCCACCTCCAAATGAGGTGTGCCGGTCACTTCGATGGACAAATCCAGGTCGTCGACCGCGTTGTAGTAGGCCGCCGAGGTTTCTATCTGCGTGCGCGATATTGTACCGGTAGGAAAGTGGGCGTCGCAGGCGGCGAGACGAAAATGGGGGTACAGAAGGTGGCGGCTTCGATGGTACGCCCAATGGATATTGGAGACGTCGAGTAGGACAAAGCCGGATTCGCCAATATCCGGACCGTCTAACTGGTTGGTCGCGTCGGCCATTTGAAAATCGACGATTCCCGTATCCACCGTTAGCTGAACCGGAGGAGATGAAGAGCAAGACGCGATTGAGGCATATGCGTATACCAAAAGCGGCAAGGCCAAGGTGTTGTGACGAGGGGGGGAATTAATGCTTTTCGATGGAATGAACATCTCCCCTAATTTAGCCACAACAGATACCGCAGCTTTCGACTAAACGACTCTTTGCCTTGCGACATCTCTTTTTTCATCCGCTGAAGTCGTTTGATGAGCGGTGTGGGTTTCATCTGGGACACGTAGTAGTCACCCAACAGGCTCGTGAGCGTACTTTCCATGCTTGCTTTGTCGCGCTTCGTCTTTGCTAGGCCAGTTAGGTTGAAGACGATATCCTTGGGCTGGGACAGCATCCCGCCTATGTTGATGAAGCCGCTTGGAGGATCTTCCCATTGGTTGTCTCCCAATTGCGCCAGTTCGTTAACGGAAAGCGCGGTCTTTCCTGCAACCAGATCCTTCAGATCCTCGACAACGCCGGCCCACGTGGCATAGAGCGTTTCGTCCACCGGCAGGGGCAAGGGGTGGTTCATCTGCTTGGGATTGGGAACCCATTCACGGTCATCGTCTGACTCGGCGAGGTAGAGGCGTCGCGTATGGTCGGCATGTTGGAGTCCCGCGAGGATCAACTGCCTTCCCTGGGCTACGTGCTTGGGAAAGGCCATCTTCAATCGTGTTTCAGTGGGCACTTTTTTGCTTCCGCGCTGGAAACGTAGGAATACTCGCTTCACCAGCGTACCTAGTTCGGTCCATTTGTAGGCGAGTAGGATGTTCACAGCGGCGCGTTGAAAGCTGACCATGGCTCTGGCCCAAACGATATCTCCCTGGTCAAAATGGAATGTGGGGTTACGCCTTGGGTCATCTTTGGGAAATCGTTTGCCATCCTTATCCAATTCGATCTGAAAGAACAGTCGGTCGTTGATATCGATTCGACCGTTCCGATTCCAGTCTCGTTCCCAACAGGCTAAACATAATTCCAAGGAGAATTTCCGATCCTTCTGAGCGGTGGCTAAATCAGCGTCGATCTTTTCGAGCGCTTGGTCGGTCTGCAACAGCGCTTTGCGGCCAATCGTATGCGCGTTCTCTCCGGTCTTGCAGGCGGCGAAAAGCAGTTTGTAGTGCTCGGCCAGCAGCGGTTCTTGGGCGAGCCTCTCTTTTCGGCGCTCGTCCATGGTTGCCATATCCTCTTTGGCTTTTGGGCAGGTCTTTTCCCCGCGAGCAAAGAACTCCACGGCGATCCGAAAGTTCATCCAAAGGGTATGGAGGACATCGTGATACCGCGCAATGGCTGAGACGCCGCGAGCCGTGGAATTTGTCGGGTCTTTCGCTAGCAGGGCCTTGACCAAGGGGCCGACCTTCTCGAAGTCTCCGGCCTGAAGGGCTAGTAGGGCAGGGCGCGCCATCGCGCGCTGGTCTTTCGCCGTTGGTTGCGCCTTGGCCTCTGTTTTGATTTTCTTGGAACCGCTCGAGCAAGCGGAGACCAACAGGGTAACGCAAAAGAAAAGAGTCCAGCATCGCTTTGCAGCCATCAATATGCTCCATCGTGTCATGAATGTTTCGCATTCTACCACGCGAGGCTTTTCCATTGCTAATCGAAACGCCGCAGCGCGTGAGGGGGGCCGGATTGCCTAGATTGGTACGGGGCGCCGTATTGGGTGGTCAACGTTGGGGGCGTCTAACCTATGGGGCTATCTCTTGGTGTCGTCGGGCAGGTAGGTGTCGAGAAATCGATAGGTGTCGCGCCAGCATTCTTTTGCGCGTTTTTGCCACACGAACGCGTGGAAAGCATGAATGCCCCCCGGATAAATAGCCAATTCCGATGGAGTTTGCAGCCGCTCCAGCGCGCGATGTAGCCGGCGGCTGTCGTCCATGATCGGATCCTTCGTACCGACGGGGATGAATGTGGGGGGCAGGGGGCGGCTCGGCGGCTCGGCGCCCTCTAAGATAAGCAGTGGGTCGAGAAACTCGAGGTCTTTCACCCGGTCGTCGTGGGGAACGTAGGCATTGGTGCAATTGAGAATGCGATCATAGATCACGGGGTTGAGCTTCGGCACGCTCTGAAAGCGTTCGGGTTCCGTGACCTGCAAAATACCGCAGGCGGGAACTAGAAGTTTGGGCTGAACCTTCGCCTGCCAAACGGAACGCGCCCATTCTTCTTTGCGTTCGTATGCCGAGGCAATACTGAGTGAAAGGCTGAGGTTGGCTCCGGCTGATTCGCCGGCCAATACGATGCGTGTGTTGTCTCCACCGTAGGCCGCCGCGTTGTCTACAACCCATTGATACGCTGCTGCCGCATCGTTCAGAGCGGCGGGGTAGCGATGTTCGGGCGCCAACCTGTAGTTAACGTTGAACACCACAAAGCCGCGTCGGGCGTACGCCAAGGCCATAACCCAATGGGTTTCTTTGGAACAGATTTGAAAAGCACCACCGTGGAGGTAGAGCACCACGGGCAACGAGGGCGAATGGCGGCGATGCGCTTTCGTGGGTCGGTACACATCCAGGGTGTGGGCAGCACTGCCAGTATCTTGGTACGGGATATCGCGAATGCGTTCGACATCGTGTTTATGTAGACGCGCATTGGGATGCAGTTTCGCCGCGCGACTAATGCCTTCAAAAAAGCCCTCGAATAGCAGCCCACCGGCAGCACGGCGTATCCTATTGGCCAAAGCTGGCTTTTCGCCCTTGGTGCAGCACCCCGAGTTTGTCTTCATCGATTCTACCAGACTTCGCAAGCGTCTTTCGCAACCATTGGGCGCCCTGCCTTGCATTGGAATGCGTCGGCGAATTCCTTGAGGTTGCTCAGCGGTCCATTGACGCGATACTTCGGCGGCGAATGTGGATCCGTTTGGGCTTGTAGACGCGCGAGCTTCTCGCGGTATTTACTGCACCATGTCTGCCCCACGGAAAGAAAGAAGAGCTGGTCTTCATCAAACCCTTCAGCAACGACGGTTTGTTTGCGCTTCTTGCGCATCGCTCGGTAGGCTTTGAACGCCAGTTTGATACCCGCCAGGTCGGCGATGTTTTCGCCTAACGTCAATTTGCCATTCACTTTGACGCCCGGTACAGCTTCGTAGGCGGAAAATTGTTTCTCGACGCATTGCGCTTTGGCGGTGAATTTTTCGCGCACACCATCTTGCCACCATTTTCGCATATTACCCTTCGCATCAAACTGAGAGCCTTGATCGTCGAATCCGTGAGTCAGTTCATGGCCAACGACAAACCCCATGGCACCCATATTCACCGAGATTTCGGCGTCGGAGCTGTAGAATGGGGGTTGGAGAATACCGGCAGGGAAGACCATATGGTTCTTCAATGGATGGTAGTAGGCGTTTACCGTGGGCGGACTCATTTCCCAGTCGTTGGGGTTGACGGGTTTGCCGATCTTGCTCAGTTGCCGGTGTAGCGCTTCCGCGGTTGCCGCAAGTACATTCGCCCGATAGCTGTCGCGCTTTACCTCAAAGCGATAGGTCTTCCATTTGTCTGGGTAGCCGATCAGGAATGCCATTGCATCGCGCTTTTCTATGGCACTCTTTTTCGTTACAGGATCCATCCAGGTGACCTTCTTCAGTTCGACAGCAAAGGCCTCGCTGATCTCGTGCACCATTTCTTCGGTAGCGGTCTTGCTTTTACCGGCGAAGCGTAGCTTCACGTAGGGTTGGGCCAACGCTTCGCCCATGGCGCCGTCGGTAGACTGAACGCAGCGTTTCCAGCGAGGGCGCTGTTCCTTTTGGCCTGTCAGGGCCTGACGAAGAGCGAAGTTCTCGTCGACAAATTTCTTGGGCAGCATCTTTGCCGTATGGTGGACCAGTTGCCACGCAAAATAGCTGCGCCACGCTTTGGGCTTTTCCTTCTTGAGCAGGTCATTTAGGCCGGCAAAGAATTTGGGTGCCGTCATGCTGATATCGGCGATTTGGGGAAAGCCGAGTGCTTTGAAGTAATCGTCCCACGGAAAGTTTGCTGCCGACTTCTTGATCTCTTCCCGACTGATCCTATTGTACATGGTCTTCGGGTCGCGCCGTTCCACGCGGGTTTTCGATACTTCGGCCAGGGCTGTTTCGATGCGTATGACGTCTTTCGCGGCCTTCTTCGCCGCACGGCCCGAAAATCCCGCGAGCTTGAGCATGCGTTCAATATGTCCCAGATAGAAGGTGCGGATTTTTTTGGAGCGGTCGTCATCGCGAAAATAGTAGTCTCGGTCGGGTAGGCCCAAACCCGCTTGGTCTAGGATCGCATTCATCTTGGTTGCGTCTTTGAAATCCTGTTCGGCCGAGATGTCGAATAGCGGAAAGATCTTTATCCGATGCAATTCGAAAGTTAGCGCGGCAATATCTTTAATACGTTTGATGCGCTTTATCTTCTTGAGCTGCGCTTTGATAGGCTTGGTGCCCAACTTTTCGATGCTGGCTTCATCCATGCACGCGGCGTAGTACGAGCCAAGCCGAGCGATCAGTGGGTCCGCCTTCTCCTTGTCTGTTCGGGCATCTTCGAGGATCTTATGCAGCAGAGCTTCATTCCTCTTGTGAATCTCACTGAAGGAACGACTCCAGCGCCCTCTGTCCGCGGGGATCTCCGTATTGGCAACCCAGGAGCCACAGGCATATTGATAGAAATCGTCACAGGGCTTCGCCTTGCGATCGAGCGCTGCGGCATCCAGGCCAACTTCAGCCAACGTCTTCTTCAGGCTCTTTTCTTTCGCCTTGGCTGCGCTTTTGGCGGCTGTTTTTGGTGGCGTCTTTGATGCCGGCTTGGGGCTAGAACAAGCGACGAGAACCATCGAGGTGGCAACCAACATCCGGCCGACAGCCGGTAAGAACTTCACGTTGAGGATCATGCAATAACTCCGCATCGCCGCCAGCATTCGTGGCGGTCGGGGAAAAATGGACGTATGGCCTATCAAGCGGAGAAACCTAGCAATTTATGGGTGGCGGGGAAAGAGGTGTTCCGGTGCTGGGAGTGTTTTCACGATAGGGGAGTCGTTCTAGACCTCTACGCGGCTGTCCAATCATCTAGTGTGGGTTTGGGACGGTTAGGGCTGCACGACGCAAAGGCCAGCCTGACCATTGCAGATGAATCCCTCCTGGCACGACAGGCATTGCATGCCGTAGGTGCCGCAAGAACCGGTCGTCAATCCAGCCATGCAGACGTTGCCAGCGCAACATCCTGCACACGTATCAGGTCCGCAGGTGGGCTCCGGTTCGGGCTCGGGTTGGGTTTCGCATTGGTAGTTCCAGGGATGAAGTTCATCGGAACACGCGGCTGCAAACGATGCACGCGTTCGAACGCAATCGTCATAGGTCATTTCGGGCGACAGGCCTGCTGAACAATTCAAATAGTCTGTCTGATGATAGACGAACGAGTAGGAATCTCCGAGGACGTCGTCGGTCGGCAGACACAGGGAATCCGCCGGGATGCATCGCGCGCTATCGTCGGTTTCCACGCTGGAGAACATATTGTCTCCTTTGCCCGTATTCGCCTGCTGTTCGGGGACCCCCATTCCACACGCAACGAACAGACACGTCATGACGAGGGGCAATACTGTGGGGCCAACGATTCTCATAGCAATCCTCCGGTTATGGGTAAATCCAGGCGTTGCAACTCCGATGCCAAGAGGATTCTGTTTCGGAGGTTTGTAGGGAGTGGAAAGTACACAAGCTTTTCCAGCAATAGCTCGCAGGTTTTGGTCTTCCTCCAGGGCGACACATGTGTCGGGGGAAGGGCAGGCCCCGCCCGTGGTCGGCGGCCCACAACCGTCCGCACTTTCGGGCTATTTCCAAGAACTTAGACCTCGAAGATCATCGAAAATCGCATGCCCGGGGCTTGAATTGTTGCCTACATTGTTGCCTACATTGTGCCTAAACGTAGGCAACATTTCTGTGAGTTGTACCGGGGGTTCCAAATGAGTTGTAGTCGCGTTGTAATTACTGTGCTTTCCCTTTCCTTGCTAGCCCTTCCCATCTCTGGGTGCGAAGATCGTTCCGGTGAAGATCCCGGGGGAACCGGTGGAACCGGGGGGCAAATCATTGAGGATCCGTTGCTCGAAACCGAATGTGACAACGGGATTTTAGAAGAGGGCGAAGAATGCGATTCGGCGATTCAGGGCGGCCCCGGAACCTGTCCCGAAGCATGTAATGATAACAACGCCTGTACCACGGACGAATTGGTCGGCGCGGAATGCCAGCGCCGCTGTGAATATACTGCAATTGCCGGGTGCACAAATGGCTGCGGCAACGGTGCTGTCGAAGTAGGCGAAACCTGCGATACAGCGATCGCCGCCGGCCAAGCAGGTGCCTGTCCCGCTTCTTGTGACGATGGCAATAGCTGCACCACCGAGTCCGTGGCGGGTACCGACTGCAACCAGTTGTGTGAATACAGTCCCGTGACGACCTGCAGTGGTGATACGCAGGATGGCTGCTGTGCTGCGGATTGTAACGCCAACAACGATTCCGATTGTTCCCCCACGTGCGGTAACGGTGCCGTCGAAGTCGGCGAAACCTGCGATACTGCGATCGATGCGGCTGCCCCGGGTGCATGCCCCGCAGATTGCGACGACAAGAACTCCTGCACCAACGACCAACTCACGGGGTCTGCCTGCGGCGCGTCGTGCACGCATAACCCGGTAACGGCCTGCGGAGCCCAAGCCGATGGCTGCTGCCCCGCTGGCTGCAATGCCAACAACGACGGCGACTGTTCACCAAGCTGCGGCAACGGCGTCACCGAATCCGGTGAAACCTGCGATACCGCCATTGCCGCGGGATTGCCCGGCGCCTGCCCCACAACGTGTGATGATGGCAACGCTTGTACAATCGATATCTTTGTCGGCGGCACCTGCGGCCTTTCATGCAGCAATTCGGGGCTTACCACGTGCAACATTGTCAGCGATGGCTGCTGCCCCATTGGCTGCGATGCCAATACCGACGCCGACTGCTCACCCGCTTGCGGCAACGGCGTTGTTGAGGAATCAGAAGTCTGTGACACGGCCATCACCGGCGATGTCGAGGGAGCATGTATCACGAGTTGCGATGACGGCGATGCCTGCACGCTTGACCAATTTGTGGGCGGCGACTGCGACCTGACCTGTTCCAATACCAAGGTCACTGCGTGCAACCTCAAAAGCGATGGCTGTTGCCCCACTGGCTGCGACGGCGCCAACGACCCCGATTGCCCTTCCGTATGTCTCAATGCAGTGCTTGAGCTTGGTGAAGAATGCGACAAACCAGAATTTGGCGGTAAGACTTGCAAGGACTACGGCTATACGGCCGGCTACTTGATTTGTCATCAATGCAAAATTCTCAGTTCCAAATGCGGAACCTGCGGCAATGGCGTCATCGACGGCAACGAAGAATGTGATGGCGCAGACCTTGGGGGCGCAGAATGCTCGCGATATTCGGAAGGCTCTTTGCAATGCAGCAGCAGCTGCACACTCGACTATTCTCAATGCTATCAGTATCTGGTTGTCGATCAGATTCGCTTTAAGCGGGCGGAACAATCCGACGGTAGCTAACGTCTAAGCCTGCCCCCTCCCGACAGAATCTCGTCCACCGTCATCCAAAATGCGACTTCGGCCCGTCTCAAACACACCTAGTAGACGAACAGCCGAAGGAGAGTTTTGTCATGGCAGTGCTAGCGTCTTCCAATAGCTCATCGATCGGTCAGGATGGTCATGAGCCCGGCCGAAGGCTCGCCGTCTGCGCTTTGACCGGCTTACTCGTTCTGCTGAATGTGGCTTGTGGCGACGGGGCCGATGGGACAAACAGTTCGACCCAGCGCATTGTCAACGGTTCCACCGCAGTTCAACCCGCTATCGGTACGGTCTTGCGTGTTTCAAAGAGCCATCCTAGCACCGACTACGGGGTCTGTACGGGGTCTCTGGTTGCCCCCAGAACCGTGCTTACCGCGGCCCACTGTCTGGTCAAATGGCATGGCGATACCACCTCCCGCTACCACTACTATTTCTATAACAAAAATGGTGCTGCCCCATCGCTGTCTCTGATGAACGAAGCGACGGGGGTTTTGGTTCATCCAAACTACATTGATAGTCAGTCCATCAAAGCACCCACACACAGTTTCGAGGTCAACGGGCACACCGTAAGCATTGCGGTTGCACAATACGACATAGGCCTGATCTATCTGAGTGAAGCTGAAAGCGCTCCTCCGCTAGAGCTCGCAGGGAGCCACCATCTGGGCCAGGAACTCTGGCTTTTCGGTATGGGGGCCACCGATCGCGACCTCGATGACGGTAGTCGTTTACGCCGGGCTAAGAATAATATCGCGGGCTTCGTCGGAGATTTGCTTTACTTCGCCGGAGCCACCGGTTCCGTTGGCAACCTTTGCGACGGTGATTCGGGCGGCCCTTCTCTTAATAGCGGTGGTAAGATCGTTGGCGTCCATTCAATGGGAACCTGTGAGTTAATGGTAAACAATGAATGGTGGAAAATCTTCAAGGACGCCGAAGACATCTCGCTTGGAGTAGACGCTAAAGTGATCGATTCAGCGTTCTGGATTCAGGAAAATCTGCTCGACGACCCCGATACTCCACCGGAACCGAGCATCCCCGACGCAACGATCATCCCCGACGCCGCGATCATCCCCGACGATACGATCAGCACCCCTGAAGAGTTCGAAGCCGAAGTCGCCGCCGAGCAGGGGGGCTGTACAGTGGGACGGTTTCCACATTCCTCGGGCAGCAGTCTCTGGCTATTGGCCATGGGCTTCGCCTTTGTCAGCCTCGCCCGTAGACGACGATAGCGTTTGGTGCCCATTCTTTTATGGGAGGGCGGGACAAAACCACGCGGCGATACTTCGAAAACACGGTGTCGATACGGTACACGATTTCATCGCAAAACCGGAAAGGGTCCTCTACGCGCTTTCGAGGGTCTCGACTGCCGAAGCCGCGGGGAAGATGCTCGGCCTGTTTCGGGCGATGCGTGTATTGAAACTGAATACGGGCCGCCCCTCCGATCCTGCTTTCAACTTGTCTACTATTTTGAAGAGCAAGCGAGGCGCCGCATGGATCTATGGGCGCAGTTGGGTCCGCAGAAAGCATGAAGGGACCATCAACGGCCATGACTACGGCCAACGCATAGGATGGATTGGAGCCGCCCACAATCCCCGGTATCAATTCTCGGTTGAGCTAGAGATGCGCGACGGGGCCTATGGAACGGGAAATCCTCGAATTGACGTGCGCGTCACGGATGACGAGGTTCAGATCATGCAGCAGGTCTACCTTGCCAGCAAACTGGGGCAACACCAAACCGTGGCGATGAAAGCCTGGATCCTTGCTTCGACAAGAGCCTTCCTTGATGCCAAGCTGTCACTCGTTGATCGGAAAACGGGTAGGCAGCGGAGACTTCGTGTTGATATCGAGTTTCTGGACAAAAGGCCCAGGGAACGATCCGCGACAGTCCAGCTGCTCCCCGGTTTCTTTGCCGCCAATACCGAAACTCTGGCCTTTCAAAGTCGTTCGTCGTCTATCGCACACGAGATAGCGCACCGTATTCTGGCCACTACTGACGAGTACAAGGACTCTAAGGGGATGGCGCCACATCGGAAATTGGCTCAATATCCCTTTGGGCCTTCGGTCTTCGCCCATGGCAAGCACGGCGATCTCGCACCCCCGAGTCTAATGAGGTGTGAAACCGAGGGGGTGCTTCTGCCCCGGCACGCTCGAGGAATAAGTCGCTTGCTTCGCGCGGTGACCGGCAATGCCTACGCGGTAACCTTCGGCAAGTTGGCTGACGGTACCATGGAGAAAAGCGCGGACTGGCAGTTTGAATAGAAGAAACGTCGGTGACTATGGCTTGCCAATTTCCGCCAATTCGTATGTTATTCGTGCAATAGCCGAAAGGAGCGCTCCCTTGAAAACACGAATTACCGAACTCTTGGGCATTGAACACCCCATCATCCAAGGGGGCATGCATTACGTAGGATTCGCGGAATTGGCCGCCGCCGTGTCGAACGCAGGTGGGCTTGGCATGGTGACGGGCTTGACCCAGAAAACACCCGAAGATCTCGCCAAGGAAATCGCGCGCTGTCGGGACATGACCGACAAACCATTCGGCGTCAACCTAACGTTCCTGCCCACGGTTAGCTCTCCCGATTATCCCGGCTATATCAAAGCGATCATCGAGGGCGGCGTGCGTATCGTGGAGACGGCAGGTCGTAACCCACAGCCTTATCTTCCCTATCTTAAGGATGCGGGTATCAAGGTCATTCATAAATGCACCTCGGTTCGTCATTCACTCAAAGCCCAATCGATCGGCTGTGACGCTGTATCCGTCGACGGGTTCGAATGTGGCGGGCATCCAGGCGAAGACGATATCCCCAATATGATCCTTTTGCCCCGCGCCGCGGACGAACTCGATATCCCCTTTGTCGCTTCGGGCGGCATGGCCGATGGTCGTTCGCTAGTCGCCGCGTTGGCAATGGGGGCAGACGGAATCAACATGGGCACACGCTTCATTGCGACGAAAGAGGCGCCGGTACACGAGAACGTGAAAAAGGCCATTGTCGCGGCGAGTGAACTCGACACGCGACTTATCATGCGCCCCTTGCGCAACACAGAAAGAGTGCTCAACAACGCGGCGGTCGAGCGCCTGCTCGAAAAGGAACGCAGCCTAGGAAGCGATCTGGAGTTCAAAGATATCATGGACGAGGTCGCAGGCGTCTATCCCCGCGTCATGCAGGAGGGCACCATGGATTCCGGCGCCTGGTCTTGTGGAATGGTTGCAGGCCTGATCAATGACATACCCACCTGCGCCGATCTGGTGAACGGAATTATGACGGAAGCCGAAGCCCTTATCAGCGAGAGGCTTGTCGCTATGATGGGTCAGAATTAACCCAGTTTGAACCAACTCCCTTGCTGTGTCGTTGTTTCCTAGGGACTAGGGCTATCGGCTTGAACCTTGAGTCGATGACAAACGGTATCCACCGGATGGTGTTCATTCAAGAGCCGCGTCAAAGTCTCTCGTGGTGGAAGTTCCTTGGCCACCATGGCGCAAATCCACGCCGCGCCTTTACCATCCAAACGAAACGCGCCGGGGAGGGCCACGCGATTGCCGCATTGCAGCTTGGCGTTCGCTTGAAGCGGGTAGGAAACGCCGCTGTCGTCGATGACGGCTACGTCCCAGCGTAAGGCGTTTGCAGCGGGGCAGGTGAGTTCAACCTTCAGTCGGTCGCCGGGTTGCACGCTTTTAGGCATATGGGCGATTTGGCCCTGGCGTTCGCGTACGACGGACAGACTGAGTTCCCCGCCTTTGTAGCTAACCTTCGCTGGGGGATAGCCCGCCAGGTTCGGTGGGTTGACGCTTCTTCCCGGCAACAGAACGAAGAGTACGGCGGCCGCTGCCGCTAGCCCTAGGCCGAGCCAGGCCCAGGGGAGGGGCCAGCGGCTAGTCGAACGCTGTTCCGCAACGCGGGCCTTCGGCGCGGGAAGTGGAGGCAGTGCGACTTCGACCTCCAGCGATTTATAGCATTCCGCGCAAACCGGGCATTCTAAGAGATGGGCTTCGGCGAGGGCTGCTTCAGCGAGTGGCAATTCACCCGATTGGTAGCGTTCTAATGTCAACCAGGATAGAGGCGTATTGAGGCATTTGACGCTCATTTCATTGCCTCCTCAACTTCGCCAGCTTGTTGCTGGGCGGCCAAGGATCGGACCTCCGACTTAACCTTGCTCAGTCTTTTTCCAACGGTCTTGCGACTGGTCTTGGTTATCTTGGCGATTTCCTCCTGGGAGAGGTCATCCCAATAGTGAAGGATGAGGACTTCGGCAGAGTCGTCCTTGAGGCGCTCGACGAGTTTGAGCAGCAAATCCATGCTGATCACTTGTTCATCACACGTGGTGCGCACAGGACCGCGCAGGGCGATGTCGTGCTCTTTGAGCAATCGGCGACGGTTGGTTCCCGAACGCATATGGTTGATGCAGCGATTGGTAATAGCCCTGTATAGGTAGGGGAGGTCGACATCGTGTTTTTCCTTGGCGATCATGTCGACAAATAATCCCTGTACGAGATCTTCCGCATCTTCGCGATGCTGTAGCATGCGTTGGCACTTTCGTAACAACGCGGGTCCATACCGCTGATAGGAACTCTCGGCGTGCACCTATTGACACACCCCTTCTAGCTTCCCTACGGTGTAGCATTCACTTTCATGGCAGTTCGTATCGTCGGTGCATCTGTTGCCGTAATTCGTGCAAGTCTGCAGCGCAGCGCTGCTCTCACATTTTCCGCTGGCACAATCTCCATCTGTGAAACAACTCTCTGCCGCCGGTCTGGAATCTTTGCCTGGATCACATTGCCAGGGCAGTAGAACAACATCGTATTCCTCTGTCGGCGCTGCCGATTGTAAGGTGGGCTGGACGCAGTTCTCTAGATTAGCGCATTGAACGAAGTGTTCCGATTTGTGGCAGCATTCCGAGCATACCTCGCCACAACAGGTGCCGCTTTTGCATTCGCTATCTTGAAAACACCTGTCACCGAGTTGCTGTTGGCCCGGTTCAACGCAGCCGAGGGACCACTTCCCTGCTTCCGCGTAGGTCATGCCGCAAACCTCGGTTGGCAAGCAGGTTCCCCCGTCTTCGTCGCAGGTGGTGCAGAGACTCTCCGACGCCCCGAAGAGCTTCGCTATATCCGAGCCGTCGTCGGTGCCAAAATCGAATACCGCGTGTACGATTCCAGTACAACGGCCGCTCGTACATTGCGCGTCATTTTCGCAGGGGGCGTTCAGCGATCGGTCTTTGATCTCGACGAGGGGCCCCGTGCACTCGTCCGCCGTGCCGCCCTCCAACCGAATCAGGCTGAGTATGGCGTTGCCCGTTCCCGTCTTGGTTATCCTGACGCGGACGTCAGCCATGGAGACAGGCGCGATGACGTAATACTCGTACCGGGCCCAGTTCGCTCCGTTGAGGGAGCGACTGAAGTCGGTCTTGCCATCATCGAAGAAATCCATCTGTAGGCTGAGGTCAGCATCTGGGTCTCTCTGGGCTTGAACGATGAACTTGTGGCACATTCCGCTTTGGGCGTTCTTCTCAACGAGTTGAGACATGACTACCGGATTTCCCCGCAACTCTACGCCATAGTCCGATCGATGCCACGTGGCGACCCGCGCGATTTCTCCCTGGTCCACCGTCCAAGCGCAGAGCGTGTTGCCGCACCACAGGTCGAATCCGGGGTTCTTCGTGATCGACGGCCCACAGGTCCAGCCCGCGGAGAATAGCAGGGCGACCGCGGCTGCTAGGCAGAGTTGGAATCGATTCGTTGTTTTGATTTCCTTATTCATGATTCCAATCCCCCTAGAGCGCGCCGCGGAGGCCCAAGAAAAGGCGAAAACCACCGCTATCGTGGGTGTCGTCCACTAGATTCTTGATTACCGGAGCGTAGACGTATTCTGCCTGGGCAAAGATGCCGAGGTGACGCCAGGGCATGATGGCGAGTCCTGTCCCTACGGTTAGATGAACCCCCCAATGGAGTTGGTCATCGACTACCGGCGAAGCCTGAACGCCGTCTGTATACCTCGAAGTCGCCCAAGCGAGCCCTAACCCGGTTTGCAAATAGGGCTGCACAATATCGCGGGCCATGCGGGCCGTGATTCGAGCAAAGGCGCCAATGCCGTGGGTCTCCCAGGAAAATTTCTGGGTGTGCGATTGGCCATCGAGATCGTAGGCGGTACGGCTAGACTCAAAACGGTCGAGCATCGTCCAAGTCATGCCCACGGAAAAGTAGTGGTTCAGGCTATACGCCACGGCAACCGAAAGTGACGGCGATATCCCTTCGAGAATGCCGGGATCAAAGCCAAAGTTCTGCAGCTGTTTCTGATAGTCATCCGTGCCGTTGAGCAGCACGCCCACTGCGAGTTCGAGCGCCCAGCGTTCTCCTGTAAATGTCTCTTTGCCTTTGCCCTTATCAGCGACGCTGATAAATGGAGTCTCTTCGCATTGCCGCGTTTGTAGTTGGGTTTGCTTCGTCGCGTTCAACGTGACCAAACATTTATGGGCTACCTTTCCTTGCCGTAGCCACGTCACGTAGCTGCCCGGCGGCAATGCCAAACGTACTTCTTTACCCTTGGATTTATGTAACTCGGCCAGAACGTGACGACCGCGGCTGTCGTGTACCAGAACTTCGGATTCTAGACTGGCTGCAAACACCAGCGACGAAGTGGCTCGCCTCGGAGAGGTCAGCAGGAGTTCACCCTTACCCTTGAGGGACGTCTCTAGCGTGACGTGTTGTTTGCCCACTGCGGTTTTGGCCGTGGAAATCAACGTGCGATTGTAGGCATAGCGGTAAGCTTCATTCAGTGTGACACCACCGCTATTGTCGTCATCGGCGGCGCCCCGCAGGCCGACAACAAGATGATGCGTAAAGAATGATGACTGCAGAGACTCACTTTCCTGACTGAGCTCCGATGCGCTAGATGATGCCATGACCACGACCCCTTTGGTGTTGAGGTCGTTGACGGAGTTGTAGGAAAAGTCTGCGGTGGGTGAGGCACCTTTGATCTGCGAAATGGCCCCCGTCTGGCAAGCATCCAAGATCGCAACCGTCGTTGTGGCAGGCAGTTGGACCAATAGGCGCCGCAATTCGTCGAGCGCCAATTCCTCCGTGCCGATATTCAGCGAACGCGCTCGGGCATGGCCGGAATAATAGAAGAGGAAGCGGGCTGGCTCGTCATTTTGGGCATGTTTCGCCAGCTTGGTGGCGATGCGGTTCAACGCCTTGAGGACATCGCTTTTTTGGGGCTCGAGGAGGAGCTTGCTTTCGTCGGCTCCATAGTCGCCAAGTTCCGTTAACACGCGCCGCAATCGCTTGGCGTCGCGGTGTGCATAGCGCAATTTGTTTTGTCCCGGTCCGCCGTTTCTATTGGCCACAAAGAGGGCATAACTATGGGGCGCTCTGCCGAGCAATTCGGCGGCTGGCTCGCCGGGGAAGGCGACGAAGCCGATCAGCAGAATTGGGACCATTATCTTGAACAGCATCGATCTTCATCCGTGCCCGTTGGGGGCTTGTACCAGATAGACAGCTCAGCCACGGAAATTGGGAACCGTCTGAGCGATCTTTCTCTTTTTTGCTGCCAATTGCGAGAATTACGAGGAACAGGCCGGGCGGTTGTGGCTTCCGTACAAAGGAACACGACAGAGAAGGCGGGGAATTACAGGGCGTTAGAGGTTCCCGTGCGGCTTGAGGCTAGATTGACGATGTTGTCCTGGTCTGAGGCGGCATCCCCTAGTAGCAGCCGAAGCTGTTCTATATAGGACGATAGGAATTGGATCTTCGGCGCGTAGATCATGTCTTCGCGAAGCTTGGGGCCCGAGGTCAATTCCCAGCGCGCGAGATCTTCGGGGATCACTGCAACCCAATCGGAAAGAGGCTGGCTCGCCTGCATCGAATAGTGACCGAACTTTTCGATCTCCTTTGCGGTTGCACGGATATTCATGCCCGCGCCCAAGAGCCTCGTCGCACCGGCCGTGATGCGGCGGCATTGTTCGACGCGTTGTCTGAGGCTTCGGAGATGGGCTTGGGCTATGGCTAGTTCTTTGGTGAGGAAGTGCCTGCTATCCAACGCCTGTTCCAGACTGCGCTGTTGTGCAGGGGGTGAGTTCTTCAATTCCTTCGTACGCCAATTCCCGAATGCGTTGCGCATAACTGAAGAGGAAACATCGCACGAAGAGGATTCGGCCCAGATTCCATTCCCGTGCATCTTCGCCTACCTTCAATAGCTGGTTTAAGATTCCTACCGGGGTCAATCGGTAAATCGGCCGGCCGCCAACCGCCATGACCTGCGTCGCGTCTCCCTCCTTCAGACATTTTTCGATCAGGCGGGAGATTTGTACGTTTGAAACATTGACACTGTCCTCTCCGCGGCCAGAAAAGACCCAACCAAAAAAGAGTTCGGTGAATAGGCGAACGTCGCGCTGACGAAATCCCTCTCTATTCTTGCCGTGAGCCGCTAGCAAAGCGGCACAAAGGACGTAGCCCCGTGAATCAGCCAATGAACCCTTTCTCATTCTATCCCCCCTTAACGAACGTTTCTAGGACCGCACTATTGACGTACTACTGCGTGAACCATGCCAAAGCTGGATACGCATGAGCACGGCGGCGGTGGGGGAGGGGAATGATCGCAAAAGGCTATAGATCAGCCGGTTTGCATCGTTTTGCTAGGTTGCGTGGCGTGTCGCGTCTCTTGACGAGGTGCGGCCCGAAAGACGGCTACTCGGGCGCGCTGTACCGATGAAACGAACGTGGTTAGGCCTGAAAGATGTTCCGAAGGTGGCTCGTTACAGCGTAACTTCAACGTTCGGGATCGTCACCTGACAACAGGTTTGGCGGTGCTACGATGTTCGGCAAGAGAGTTGTTCACGGTTGCAGGAAAACCAATGGACCGGTTCATGAACCCCTCCCCGACTCATCATTCGCCGGTTGTCTTCCCCAAAATTTCCGGCAGCCGTGGACGCTCTCTCTTTTTCAATTCACGATGAAAGGTCGGGGAAAAGCCTGAATGACGGGGGAGGCTAGCGGGGGGATTCTACGGCTTGCCGTTTCTATGGCTTGCCATTGTTGGGGCGGCAGCGGTTGCCTTTCTTATGCTTGGGATGGAAATGGTGCGGCTTCGGACGCTTGACACAAGCCCTACACGCACGGCGTTTCCCTGGCTTGAGAAGTCCGTTGCATGCTTTTGCACCGCGTCGAACATTGGGTCCAGGGTGGGCACTAGCCTGAGGTCCGACTGACCATGAGAGCCCGATGAGCAGGGCACATAGGACGAAGAAGGAACGACTGATCATGGGTAATCCTTTCGCTTTCGCAAATTGTTTGTATTCGAGAAGGCCTAGCATACCACCGAGCGTGAATAACCGGAAATGTTGTCTGTAACTGAGCGTTTGTGCAGATGTCACGGCGCATAGCGCGCTGCCTGTGTCACATCTTGCGCAGACGGAATAGTCGCTAGAACGGCCCTTGCGGGTCTAGGGAAATAGGAGAGCAAGATGACCGAACAGAACCGCAGAAGCCGTACTTTATCCTACCTTGCAGGCATTGCGTTCGCTTTGATCGTGTCGGCTTGTGGGACCAACTCATCGGTAGAGAGTTCGTCGCTAGCAGTTTCCTGCGATGACTTCGCCAAAGAAGTCTGCCGCATAGAAACGGCGTGCAATAGCCTGGACCCTTGCTCGTTCAGCTGCAAAGGGGTTCCGACACCGTCCGACGCAGAAGCCTTCAAAACCTGCGTGGACAAACTCGAAGCAACGGTCATTCCGGACAAATCAACGGAACCGATGACCCACCTATCAAGCTGCGCTCAATCATCCTCGCTAACAACATCCTGCCTGTTCCTATTCGCAGAAGCCACCCTCCCGTAGACGGGGACTTGGGGACGGAGGGGGACTTGGGGACTTCTGCCGAATACCGCACGGCACGGACTTGGGGACGGAGGGGGACTTGGGGACTTCTGCCGAATACCGCACGGGACGGTTGGGCAGTTCGTTCCTCTAATTCCAGGTTTCGCTTCCGTGGCACGCGGGATTGCAGCTCTTGTTGGATGCATTCCAAGAACCAACGCCGCAAACGGTTGCGGTGCCGTCGATGTGATTGGCCTTGTTGGTAATCTTCTTGCTGCTATTCACCACACATGAATGACACGTAGAACAACTATATCCCTCACCCTCGACGTGCTCTTCGTGCTCTCCACTAAGCGTCATATTCTTGCCGTCGCTTTCGTCGTCGTGGCAGGCGCTGCAGCCTCCGCTCAGGCCGCCTGTCCACGAAACACTTCCGTTATTGCCTTGGCCGTCTCCATGGCAGTAGACGTTGGAACAGACGTTGGTTTGGAAATCGTAGCTAGTCGTTGAGCCTAATCCGCTGAAATTGAGTTCCGCTGGGGCACTATCGATGTGGCCTACACTAAGCGCCTCGGCCGGCTTGGTATGGCAGGCGTCGCAATCCATGCCCGTGTGCAAGTCGCCGGATTGTACGTGGGCACTGTGTTGACCAACACCGGGATCCGTGGTCACGGTGGCGGCGTCCAACGCATAGGGAG
>Ga0257122_1000631_pt1 | contig 29683 bp, 24 predicted proteins | sample SI106_120metaG_FD_190146 | JGI IMG/M metagenome (GOLD analysis project Ga0257122, IMG submission 190146) | Marine microbial communities from Saanich Inlet, British Columbia, Canada - SI106_120 | ecosystem: Environmental > Aquatic > Marine > Inlet | place: Canada: British Columbia | collected... | reverse complement strand
AAAGCGACATTTGAACCAATTGAAGGCACTTTCCGGGGAAGAACTGCTGGCCGAACGGTATAACAAATATCGCAATATGGGTGTCTTCTTGGAATAGCGCTGATCCGCTAATTCTGGTATCTGGCTCGGTCTCTACAATAGGTGGGCATCCTTTGGGTTCAATTCATAGTCTGATTCTACTGCTCGTCATGGTTAGCCTCGCTAGCGCCATCGGGTCCCTGATCATTCGAGGCGGACGCGATAGGATCAGCCTTGTCGCTCTATTGGTCGGCAACCTAGCCGTCGCTATCGCGGCCTACGCTCGCAAAGATGAAGGGCTACTCTTCGCCTTCTCGGTCAGTGTATTCATCGTCTTTGTTTTGGTTCCGGGCCTATTAGGACTGCTGGTTCGGCGTGCAGCGCGCCAAGGGGATTTGAAGTCGTTGAGCCGATGGGTCGGTATCCGACGGCGAATTCGTTTTCCCGACAAACCAGATAGTGACCTTGAGCGCGTGGTGGAATTGCTGCGATTGGTCGAGGCTGGACATTCGAAGTTGGCCATCGAGCGCGGAAGCGAACTGCTCGTCAACGACAAGCTCGACCCCACCATTCGGCTTCTTGTAATCGACCACCTCCTATTGACCTACGGTTTGCTTCGGCAGTGGACAGATGCCATTACCCTCTTTGAGAGAGAGGGGGAGCTGAAGGCCGCTTCAGCATCGGCGAAGATCGCCGCGGCAATGGTGCGCTGCTATGCCGAGGTTGGTGAATTGGAACGCGCGGGGGGCTGTCTCGCTGTACTAGAGCAAAGTGGTCTACACGGGGAATCTGGCGTTGCCGAATTGTTGGCGGGGGCGCGTCTCGCCTTCCTCGCTCATTGTGGCCGAACGGAACAAGTTGAGACCTTGCTAGCCGCGGATACGCCATTCATGCGCCGGTTGAACCCGATGCAGCGGAAGCTCTGGCAAGGGCTCGCTCGGGCCCGGGCCGGCGAGACGGAGGCTGCAGAATCGTTTTGGACTGAGGTACGCGCCCAAGACCTCGATCCCTATGCCGCACGCATAGCGTCGGAGCGTTTGGATAGTTTGCCGACCCTGCCGATTGCCCTGAGACGACGCGAGGATGAGTCCATCGTCAAATTGGCCGACACGATTTTTGTTAGGTCTACTGAAACGGCGAAAGCCACTCCCTGGGGCCGTTTCGGGTTGCGGAAAACACCTGTCACCATTGTGCTGCTCCTTCTGATCTGCGCTGTTCACGTTCTGGTCGCTGTCTTTTCCGGAAAGGACGAGTGGTGGCTGCTGTTAAGGCTGGGGGCCAACTTTCGCTTGGCGGTACTGGGGGGGGAAGTTTGGCGGCTACTCAGCAGCATGTTCCTCCACAACGGCATGGTTCATCTATGTCTCAATGCGTATGCCCTCTACCTTTTCGGACGCTTCGTCGAGCAGATGTACGGTCCCTGGCGGTTCTTTTCCATCTATATGTTTGCAGGAATCGTAGGCTCGATAGCGAGTGCCTTGATGGGCGACCAACAGCATCTTTCCGTCGGGGCGTCAGGGGCGATTTTCGGGCTTTTAGGTGCTGCCTTCATCGGACTTCAACGACTACGTGGAAGGGTTCCCGAAGAATGGCGCAAACAGCTTAGCTACAATCTACTTGTCATCCTGGCCATTCAGATCTTTATCGGATTCACGGTGAAGGTGATCGACAACGCCGCTCATATGGGTGGATTGCTCGGTGGAGCCGCCATCGCCTACCTGCTTTCTCCCGGGCGCCTAGGAGAAGGGAAGAAAGAGCGCGGCTTGGTTTACGCGCTGGCGGTCATTCTCCTGGGGGCATCGCTATACAGCGCTTTCATGGTGGCCATCAATGGACACGAAAAGTTGGTGCAGCGCCTTCCGGCAACATTGCTCGTTCGAGGTGGTCTGCGGGCAGAATGCCCTGAGCATTGGGTGCCACTGGCCGATTCCCCCCAATTCGCTTTCCAAGACTGGCTGCTTTCCATCTCTCCCACGGTGCTCATTCTTCCCGCAGAGCTGGCGGATGCCCGGCATGCCGGGGTTGATCAATCCTTGGTGACTCAGAAGACAGAATGGCTTCGTCAACGACTCGTGGACAACTCCGACGTTGTTGGCGCGACCATAGTAGACCCACTTTTTACCCTGTCAGCCCCGGTGAAGCAAAGCTGGATTCGCGCCGACCTCGGCGGTGAGTCTTTCTATCAGATCAACATTTTTCGTAAGCGAAAAGACGCCTTGCTGATGGCAGTTATTCGGCTATCCGATTCGAAAGTGCGTTTCTATCGAAACGTCGTACGCCGAATCGCTGAAACGATGGATCTGGAAGGTAGACAGTAGCGCCTTGCCCTAGTGGAGGGTTAGAGGCCCCGGAATATACGTATCTCGCGGTCCCCAGGATTTTAGGCCGCTCGGTGTCGTGGCGTAGATTCGATAGTAGCCATCGGGCAGGCCGGTAAACGTAAAATCTGAGCGGCTTCCAATAAATCCAATTCGAATTCCGTCGACGTAGACGTAGGCCGCAAACTTGCTCCGATTCTTCATCTGCAGGGTGCCCCCGACCGTTCCGCGTCTCAGCCAAAAGAGTTGGCTTGCGGCGATGAGCTGTTTTCCGCGGGCCGAGCAACGAAAACGGGCATTCGTCGCTCGATAGCCCGGCCGCGTTCGTGCAAAGCGTCGGGCTGGCAAAGGTAGCCAGCGCATATCCTCGACCCGGCTGAGCCAGTTTGCGGCAAGTTTGGACGGAAGCGACCGATTTACGATTTGGCTGGACCAATATTTGGGGGCGCCCAAGGTGTTTCCCAGTGTTGTGAGTTGATGTTGGGGGAGGAAAGGCAACGCGGTGTGGAGCACGCTGTTGTCTATGGGACCAACGGGCGCGTGCGGGACGGGGTGGAATTCTGCGTTGAGTTGCATGCGCCATTCGCTCGGCCGTTTTCTATTCGGTCGGTAGCGAAACTCGAGTTCGAAGCCTAGGCCGGGTGAGGTGGATCGCCTTCCCTTCACCGCAACGATGCGCTGCTGTGTGTCGTGAAATAGAGCGCTCTGCGTACAATCGAGAAGATCTGCGAGGCGATGGCGGGGTTCGCTGAACCGGCGCCCATCGGCAGTAAAGATCGTAATGTCATTGTGGTCGTCGGTAAGCAGTATTTTTATCGGGCCTGCCGGATGATCGGCGGCGAGTTCCACCAGCGCGCGCTGACCGGCAGAGTAGATATTGACCGGCGCGTGCCAGGCCTTGGTTAGTTTCGTGAGCGATTCCTGCTGGCGAAGGCTGAGCTTCGCAAACGAGCGAATGTCATTTAGACCGAGGCGATGCCTCAGTTGCCAATGCCGAACATTTACCACCGCATCGCTGTCGTACGGACCACCGATGCTAGAAAGCACCGCATGGGTATACGTTGCAGGAGGCATTACCTCGCAGGCAAAAAGCAGAAAGCCTACGAGGATGTTAGCGGTCCTTATACGGCACATGTTTTCGTGAGAAGTATTCCTTGGTCATGGCCGATACCTTGTTCGAGAGCATCAGAATCGCCAATAGATTTGGAAAGGCCATGAGACCAAGTGCAGCGTCGCCGAAGCCCCAGACGACGTCCAACGAAAAGACTGCGCCCATGAAGTGCATCGCCACAAACGCTAGTTTGTAGGGCAGTATCGATTTCGGTCCGAAAATATAGCGGATGCTTCGGTCTCCATAGTAGGACCAGCCGATCGCGGTGGATATCGCGAAAAGAAAAACGCATAGGGTCACCATCTGGCCACCAAAGGGGAAAATAGGACTTAGCCCCCTTTCGAAGGCCCAGGCGGTTAACAATGATGCGTTCTGGCTGACAAGCCCATGGACCATCGCCTTTTGTGGTGCGCCTCTGTCGTCGATGACCTTGAGACCACCGTCGGCGCTCACTTCGAGTTTGCCGTCGATGAGTTGGGCCTCAGCCGATGTCTTGATTGTCGTGTTGTTGACGAAGTTGTCGTTGAGCACAAGCCGCGCTCCTTGAAGTCGACCGGCGACCAGGGCGAAGGACCGCCCACCCGTTATCTTGCAGTCTGCAGCCAATTCGCCGCCTCGTCCGATGATGCATTTATCGTGCACGACTCGAACGTTACTTTGGGCATTGAGCGGGTAGGTCGATTCTTTCTGATCTTTCCAGACGCCGGTGACGATGATGACGAGTCCGGTGAGGGTACAGATCAACATGGTGTCGATAGCGGGTCCCAAAAGTGCGACAGCGCCTTCGCGAACAGGTTCGTCGGTACGGGCGGCGGCGTGGGCGATAGGTGCACTACCTTGCCCGGCTTCATTGGAAAAGAGCCCGCGTTTTACGCCCCACGTTAGGGTAAAGACGAACGTGGCTCCGGCAAAACCGCCTAGCGCGGCCGACGGTTGCATCGCGCCAGCAACGATGGCGCCGAACGCGCCGGGGATCTCACCGGCGTTCAAAATGAGGATCATCAATGCGCCGAGGAAATAGATGCCGGCCATGGCAGGCATGATTTTCGAGGTAACGTTGCCGATACGTTTGATGCCACCGAGGATGACCAGGGCGACCAGGGTCGCAGCCACCGCTCCGGTGATCCAAGTCGGGATATTGAAATCGGCCCGGAAACTATCGGCCATGGTGAAGGCCTGTACCGCGTTGCCCGACCCCATGGACGAGATGACCGCGCAGGCGGCAAAAAAGATGGCCATGGGGCGAAACCCTTTGCCGATTCCCTTCTCGATATAATACATGGGCCCGCCCGATACACTGCCGTCGGCGTGCTCAACCCGGTATTCCTGAGCCAAAGTACATTCCACGTATTTGGTTGTCATGCCCACTATGGCCGTGAGCCACATCCAAAAGAGGGCCCCAGGGCCACCGTAGTGGATTGCCGTTGCAACGCCGGCGATATTGCCGATGCCGACCGTGGCCGAAAGTGCGGTGGTCAAGGCCTGAAAATGGGTGATGTCGCCCGCATGATCCGGATCATCATAATCGCCCTTCACGACCCGAATCGCGTGGCCGAAAGCGCGGAAGTTTATGAAGCCCAGGCGGATGGTGAGAAAAATGCCCGTGCCCAAGAGAAGGATGATCATGGCCGGGTAGTCGTTCGGCCAACTCCAGATCACGCCGTTTAGCTGTTCCAGAACATGTTGCAATGTTTGCATGATCTTAAGAAATTACAGGTCCCTAGCCCCGCTTGTCAACGTTCCATGCTCGAGGGCATCGTGCCAGCCTTGCTCCCAGGCGTCGATCTTGGTAAACGCGCCACCATGAATCGAGGAACTTGGGGGAGCCGGTTTGGCTTTGTGGTCGCCGCAGCGGGCAGTGCTGTTGGCCTAGGTAATATCTGGAAATTCCCATATATCACCGGGGTCAATGGGGGCGGCGCGTTTGTCTTGGTCTATCTGGCATGCATCGCGTTGGTCGGCCTGCCTATTCTCATCGCTGAGATCCTGCTCGGACGGGCCACCCAAGGCTCTCCGGTTGCTGCCTTTCGGCAGCTCACGCGTAAAGGCAGCCCTTGGGTGGGCACGGGGTGGCTCGGGGTTGCTGCGGGCTTTGTCATTCTTTCCTACTATTCAGTCGTTGCGGGTTGGGCGATACACTACACTTTTCTAGCGTTGACCAATCACTTCAACGAAGTCGGCGAAGCCAAAGCCATTGCCAAGATATTCACGGACCTCGTGGGAAATCCGGGTCTCAATATCGGTTACCACGGCGCGTTTCTGGTGTTGACCGTCGCTGTGGTCATCGGTGGGGTCAAAGCCGGTATCGAGCGTTGGTCTCGGATCCTCATGCCGTTCCTGGGAATGATTCTGGTTGGAATGCTTGTGTACGCGACTGGCCTCGACGGCTTTGGTCGCGCTTTGGGTTTTGTCTTTGGTGGCCGCTTTTCCGATCTGCACGCTGCCGGCTTTTTGGAGGCCTTGGGGCACGCGTTCTTCACGCTTAGTCTTGGCATGGGGGCCATGCTGACCTATGGCAGCTATCTGCCTAAGGAAACATCCATTCCCAAATCGGCGCTCTGGGTCGCGCTATTGGATACTGTAATCGCTTTGCTCGCGAGCATGGTGATCTTTCCGATCACGTTTACGCATGGCATTGAGCCCGCCGCTGGGCCAGGCTTGGTCTTTCAATCTTTGCCTATCGCATTCTCCCAAATGCCCGCGGGATATCCGCTCTCGATTCTATTTTTCGTATTGCTTGTTTTCGCCGCTCTGACGTCAGCCATATCTCTTTTGGAGGTTGTCGCCAGTACCTTCATCGATGTGTACGGCTGGACGCGCCGCAAAGCCACCTTGAGCACGGGGGCTGTCATTTTTGTTTGTGGCATTCCCTCCGCTCTGAGTGGTGGTAGTTTTTTCGGCAGTGGATTTGCCGAATTCTTCTGGGGCAAGACGTTCTTTGACGTTATGGACTACCTCTCCTCGAATTGGATGCTTCCGCTCGGCGGCCTATTTGTGTCTCTCTATAGCGGCTATGCACTGAAGCAAGAGACGAGCGTCGGAGAGTTTGGCGGCGCTGCGGCCGCACCGCTGCACACCGTGTGGCGAGCGACGGTGCGTTATCTCGCTCCAGCTGCCGTGTTAATGGTTATGCTCAAGTCCAGCGGGATACTGGCGCTTCTGACGGGGAAATAGCTCGACGAGCTACTCTACGGGGAAGAGCGACACCGACTTGCCACCACGGCCGAAGCCTTTGAGCTTTTCCAAATAAGAAAAATGGTTGGCACCGACCGACCAGGAAAATCGTCGGTTGTTGGTTTTCACCTGGCCCAGTCGTTTTGTCTTGCCGCTGCCGTCGATCACGTAGAGGTCCATACGTTCGATGTCGGCCTTCTTGCGGGCCACGGCTTCGGCGTTCACAGGATCAACGGTCAACGAAAAATAGAGTTCACTTGAGGTTGCTGCTTCGAGTTGTCGAAGAGATTTTGGTTCGTACAGAGACCATTTACCCGTCGTTTGCAGGTTGCTGACGGTATTTGCAGCATCGACGAGGTGGAGGGTCTTGCGGTCGTCGCTGACGTGTAGGAAGCGGTGCTGCTCTGGATGGTTGGTTCGCATATTCAGGGCGCGGGTCCACGCGACCAAATCTTGAGGCGCAAGAGCCCATTCTTGTTTCCTGCTAAGTAAATTGTAGCGCAGTGCGCGGTCGGGCAGACGCATGTCTTTCTTTCGGTCGTATTTTCCCTTTTGTAGACCCACCATCGTTAGATGTCCGGGGCCCCAGTACAATAGTCGAAGGGGGGGCTTGCTCTTCGACACACCGGCCGCGATGGTTAGCTTGGCCACCTTGCCCGCCCTCAGAGTCTTCGGGTTGTAGGTACTAACCGTGACTTTGGTTCCACCCTTGTTGTCTGCCTTTTCGTGGGCGCGAAGTAGAACTTCCTTTCCGTCCCTTGCGATCAGTCGAAATGGCGCGCCTGGCTTCAGTTCCTTCAGCAACTTTCCGTTTTCGGTGTTGAAAAGCATCACGCCATGCTTGCCCTCGTAGCTATCCATCCAAATAAAAAGGAGCCTGGTTCCATCCGCTACAAAATGCAGCGCCTGGGGAACGCGGTTGGCGTCTTTGATCTCGATCGACCGTTCTTTTTTGAGCGTGTCGAGAGAGATGAGCTCGATGCGAAGGAACTCAGCGCTGTCCGTATGCACGTAGGCGAAGCGTTTGGTCGAATCGAACGCCATGGCATCGTCGACGAATCCCTTTTCGGGCGTGAACGTCCATTTTGCTTTCGATTCGGCGTAAGCGTTTCCCGCGCTCAGGCAAAGACAAACGACTAGGGCCAAGGCGTAAGGTGTGCGCAGCGAGTGGAGCATTCGAGGTAGCGGCGTGGGCATCATTTGCTTCTCCGTTATCGGCTGAGATGACTAGACGGCCAATACAGCGCGACCATTCAAATCCGCTTGCCATTCTCTTAGCCAAGGTAGCTAGGAACTGTCAATCGAAGCTTGCTCCCTGCAGGTGGCGAAGTCGGCGCGCATGGAATAGACTTCGATAATGAGTTAGAATCTAGCAACGCAGGGATTATTGTGTATTTTCCCGCTATCGTTCGGGGGCTCCATCCCAGCTTCTCGCTGGTAGGGGACCTCGGTGGCGAGGTCGGGAACTTAGCTATGAGTCGATTATTACTAGCATTTGCGGCAGGCTCGCTCCTTTGGTTTGGAGCCTGCGCCGACGATCCAGGCTCTAGGCCGGGCGTGTCTCGCTATGCGCTGGGGGCGGACGCCGGTGGCAATTCTTGCGGCGCGCTGAGCTATCAGGGGTGTTGCGCGAATGGCAATACCTACCATTGCCAGTCCAACCAAGTCGTAGCAACGGAATGTCCGGCCGGCAAGAGTTGTGGTTGGCACCCCAGCTTCAATCTCTATGTCTGCGGTGGCGCCCTTTTCGCGGACCCTACGGGGCAGGTTTCCGCCCAATGCCCGTCGATAAAATTGCCCGATGCGGGTCCCGCGGATGCCGTTAGCGATACCCCGTCCTCAGCCGACGCTTCGGCTGAGTCTATGGACGCCACCATAGGCACCTGCGCCACTCTGGGCTATGCGGGATGTTGCGCCAGCGAGACGCTCTTCTATTGCAGCCTGGGCAAACTGATTTCAGTGGGCTGCGGGGCAACACCGTTTTGCGGTTGGAACGGTGGAACCGCCCGCTATGAGTGTGGAATGGCGAAGGACTCATCCGATCCCACGGGGCTCGCACCCCGGCAATGTCCCCCGATCGCAATCGACGCTGGCGTGGCGGCCGATCTTGAAACAACGGTTGACGGAATGGCCGCGGATATTCCACAGCAGCCGGATGCCAATACGGTGCCTCACGAGGCAGGAGCGTCGGATGGATTCACCCTGCTGGACTCGTTTCTCGTCGACACGGAAGTAGCCCCATCGGATACGGTCGTCGTCGGTTTGGACTACGCGGGACTCGATGTCGGGAGATTGGACTATTCTCTTCCGCCACCTACTGGCGGTTGCAGCGTACCTAATGCGGGGCGGTTGCCGGTGGTTCTTGAAGGATGGCCCCAAGCTTTGGGCCTATTGGTGGTGCTCTTCTTGCTTCGCCGTCGCTTTCGGTACGGCCGTCGATAGTAGGCCCGTGGCCGGGTTCTTATACCCTTAGGCGCTCTTCTTACGGATAAAAGCAGCGAGCTGATCGATCGACGCGAAATTGTCGGGGACCATCTCGGTATCCTCGACTTGAATCTCGAATTCTTCCTCAAGAAACGACACGAGCTCCAAGACTCCGGTCGAGTCGATGATCCCGGCTTCAAATAGTTCCAAGTCGCTCTTCAGCTCTTCACCGTCTCCGGAATACATGAAGTTTTCGACGATGTATTCCTGCAGTGCTGTTTCGATCTTCATTCTTAAGTATTTACGCTACCCTAGGCCAACCTGTCAAGCCGTCAGGCCTCTTCGGCCCGCCTTTCACCCATACGTGGCGTTATCGCTCGCCGCGGGCTGCAAATATGCTATGGTCCCGCGGCTTAGCAATTCCGATGGTTTGGGAAGGAGTACAAATGGCTGATTCGCGAAATACAATCGACACCCTATTGCTCTTGGCACTACCGGCTTCCGGTAAATCCGAGGTCCGCAAATACCTCTCGACGTTGAGTCCCGAGCAATGCGGCAACGAATTTCACATGGGCCCAACGGTCCAACTCGACGATTTTCCCTACGTGCATTTCATGCGTCGTATCGACGAGGAACTTACAGAACTCGGCGAGGCGACGCTCTTTTTCCCGAATACCGAGCAACCGTTCAAGGACGGTGTCGAATGGGGAACGCTGATCCATCTGCTCAACGAGGACTACCGAGACCTGGTGGAAAACGTGTTGGAAAAGCCGGATTCGGCGGCTCAACATCTATTTACTCGTTTGGAGCGCTGCCGGGCTGCATCCGGTGGCGAGGCGAAAATCTCGTTGCTCAGCGATGGGGTGCGCCAGCAAGTCGCCGAGCGTCTTGAGAAAGAGGCCAGGGAACTACTTCAGGCCAAAGAAGACGAGATCCCCGACACGCTAAAAGGCAAGACCATCGTCATCGAATTCGCACGAGGCGGCCCCGATGGCGCATCGATGCCGTTGCCCGGCCACTATGGCTACCAGTACGCATTTTCTCAGCTCTCGGAAGAAATTCTGAAGCGGTCGGCCATTCTTTACATCTGGGTGACCCCCGAAGAGTCTCGTCGCAAGAACGAGGCGCGTACGGATCCAGATGATCCGGGCTCGATTCTTCATCATGGTGTGCCCATCGCCGTACTGATGAACGAATACGGTTGCGACGATATGGCGTATCTAATCGAGCAGTCGGAAAAGAAGGGCACGGTTTGCGTCAAGAAAGGCGATTCGACTTATCATATTCCTTTCACACAATTTGATAATCGCGTGGACAAAACCTCGTTCGTTCGCGACGAGCAGGAAGATTGGAAGAAGGAAGACCACGACGCCTTGCACAACGGCTTGAAGGAGGCGCTCCAAAAGCTGGTTAGCTAAACGGCTGAACGGCGCTCGAGTCCTCAGCAGCTCCTATCTATTGAGGTGCTTTCTTGATCGAAGTCGAATGTCACGCTTGCGGCGCGCTCTACGGCATCCCTGAGGAAAGGGCGCGCGGACGTGTGCTCAAGATCCGCTGCAAAGACTGCACAAACGTCTTTGAAGTACGTGGGGAAGTCCCGGCCGACGATCAACCCGAATGGTTTGCGGTCATCGACAAAAGTCGGGTAGGGCCGATGTCGCGCGTGGAGGTCGTCACACGTCGGGACAAAGGCGAAATACTCGACCATACTTTCCTGTGGAAGGAAGGCATGGAGGAATGGCTTCGGTGCAGCGAGCTTCCAGAGTTTGCGGGTCGACGGCCTGATACAGAAAATACCAGCCTGGGACCTTCCGAAAATACGCGTCGGATTCGCCATCCCGAGACGAATAGGCCGATAAAGATCCTGCGCGATTCCCCGGCGGAGCAACCGTCGCCTGACAAGCCCGTCATCACGTCCAAGCAAAAAGGGAAAAGCCAGGCCATCGCGTCCGACCAAACGGTCGACGTGAGTTCGGACATGGCTCTCGCCGCTACGCAACACGTTGAGGCTGATGACCTAGCTGGGGACTATCCGTCCAAGGCTAGCGAAGAGGCTGCGCTCGAAGGTCGGGACGACGATTCTTTTCCCACCGACCGTTTTGGCAATTCCGTTCCCACCGAGAAAGTCGTTCCTGATTCGTCTGTGGGCACACAAGGCCGTCGCTCGAACGATTCGGCGGTGCACCTCTCTGACTCCGATATCCTCGACAACCTTCGTCCACCGACTGAAACAGGCCGTCGAGAACACACGGAAGTGATGGTCGACACAGGCGATGGCGTGCATTCAGGCGAAGACACCAATCGTGTCGCGGTTGAAAAGGTGTCACCCAGTCAGAAGATCGGTTTGAAGGCGCCGGATGATCACCTTGACGATATGACCGAGCGGGTTTCTCCACTGAAGCACTATGCGAGCCAGGGGGGGGGAAGCGAAGGATCCGGATTGGGCACGGCTCGGGTCCTCTTTGGCCTTTTGGCTGTGGGCGTTTTGGCTCTAGCGATCATCTATTTCATGCGACCCGAGCTATTTTCGCTGGGTAGCGGAGAATCGGGGCCCAACGGGGGTGTCGACGCCGGTTCCGCCAAAGCTCCGGTTATTTCAGCTGATGCCGCCGTCGCTAAGCGGCCCGTAGCCACAGCGCTAGATGCTCAGGCTCCTGACTATTCAGCTGTGAGTGCGGCCTTGGATGCAGCCGACGGTCAACCGTCCGACCAGGGCTTTTCCCCCGATGTTGCAGTAGCCGTGGATAGCGCTGCTGTAAAAGTCCGCCAGAAGAAGAAGAAAAGACGACGTAAGCGTCGCAAAAAAAGGCGCCCGAAGGGTGACGACGAATTGGATAATCTGATGAATGACGGGCCATAGGCCCATTGTGCGTGTTGACATGCGTCATGCCATCAGCTAATCGGTGCATTGGTCAACATCGTGGATCAACTTGTAGGAGAAACGAATGATTGTGGCAAAAAGCCGAAATCGTTTTGTAGGTTTGAATGTTGTGGCTGGCTTGGTATTGGCGCTTGTTCTCGCAATGCCGGCAGACGTGAACGCTGCACCGGCAGGTGAGGGAGCAGCTCCGCCACCTGCGGCCGGTCCGGGCGGGTACCCGGATATCTTGCGGCCAAGCACGCGTTCGATGTTTGGAACATTCTGGCTGGGTGGAACCTTCGGTTTGAATGCCGGTGGATCGGTATTCAAGATGGGCCAGGAATTTGGCTGGCACTGGTCGGGGGATTTCACAGGAGGTGCTATCGGCGCCTATCTGCATGAGAGCTTCGCCGGTGGAGCCGCCGCCGTACAATTGGGGCCGAAATTCTGGTGGGATTTTCAAATTATGGATGGCCTAGGCTTGTATATCAGCCCAAGCGTGGCAATCGGCATTGCCATTGCTGGCGGTGGAGCCGCGTTTGATATGAATCTGGGTTGCGAAGCGAAGCTCGCCCTCGCGGATCGCGGCTTTGTTTCATTCAAACCGATCGGCATCAACATTGTAGCTGGCGGAGGAGGAGCCCTTGTAGGTTGGGATTTCCTCTTCGGCGGCGGCGTGATGTTCTAGCGAAGGCATTCTTGCCTCACTCGTAATCTTCAATACAAAATATCCATAAATCAAGCACTTAGCTTAGCTTTGCCGCCTCTGATGCTGCATCGCAGCAATTGGATCTAGACAGCAACAGCTAGAACCGCTAATGAATGCCGGCTTTGGCTGATCGTCCAACGAATGGCCGGAATCAGCAGAAATTAAGGAGTTTGAGTAATGCGTGGACAGTTTGGATCGCGATGGGCACTGGTTGGAATGATCGCATTTGGGGTGGGTTGTGGCGCTACCTCGGCGGCTGACAAAGAAACCACTTTGCCGACAGCAGCTAAGGTCGACAAGAAGACCGAGCAAACACCAGAGCAACTTTTCGCGGCGGCCATGGCCGAAGGCGACGAGCATTGGCAAAAACGTGACGAGCTCGCTTCACTGAAGAAGGCCATTGCGGCCTATACGAAAGCATCCAAAATCGATCCCAAAGGCCACAAGGTCTGGGTCCGTTTGTCTCGCGCCTATTATGTTCTCGCCGATGGTTTTCTTTCCTTCGAAAAGGATAAGAGCGACTCGGCGATGAAGGCATTCCTTACCAAGCACGAAGAGGGAATCGTCTTTGCCAAGCGCGCGCTATTGGCTCAGAGCCCGAAGCTACAGAAACTCGTTCAGAGCGGCAAGAAGGTTGTCGATTCCTTGAGCGTTCTCGACGCTGGTGCGGCACCCGCTCTGTATTGGTTTTCTACCAACTATGGCAAATGGGGGGTGGCCAAGGGATTCACGACCATTCTCAAATACAAAAACATGATCAAAAAAGTGATGGATCATGTTCTCGCGGTAGCTCCAGAGTTCTTCCATGGAGCAGCAGATCGCTACTTCGGTAGCTTCTACGCCAAGGCCCCTTCCTTCGCCGGTGGCGATATGAGCAAAAGCAAGAACCACTTTGAAAAATCCATGAAGGCGGCACCCTACTATTTTGGCACCAAGGTGCTCATGGCAGCCTATTGGGCCAAGAAGAAGGACGACCGTGCCCTCTTTGAAAAATTGCTCAATGAAGTGCTCAAAGGCGATGCGAGCGTCAAAGCCGAAGTCGCGCCCGAAAATAGAATCGAACAGAAGAAAGCCAAAGATCTACTCAGCAAAGTTGAAGATCTCTTCTAGTGAACTGACAGGCTGATTTTGCTTCTTTATCGCGCAGAAATTGCGGCAGCTGCCTAGGAGTGAGGAGGGCGGATACTTAGAGTATCCAACCGACGAGGCGACAAAGGTAGATGGCGCAAGGGCAAGCGAGAAAGGTGCAAAATCAGCCTGTCAGAGAACTGGCTATCACGTCAGAGCTACTGGGTCGATACAGCGTTGGCGCGCGGCAGTTGACGGCGCGCCATTGGTTACAGTGAAAGAGGGGAGTGGCAGATGAACCGTAGATTTGGAATTCTCTTAGCTTTATTTGCATTTCTGGCCAGCAGCTCTGCCGTTCGAGCAGAAGATAAGTTGGTGGTTAAGATGGGCACCGTTGCTCCAGAGGGCACGCCCTGGGCCAAGCAGGTCAAGAAGGTCCGCAAGTACATCAAAAAGAAGAGCGGCGGCAGCATCAAAGTCAAAGTCTATACGGGCTTCGCCAAGGGCGGTGAAAAGTCCATCGTTCGACGCTGTGTGCAGGGCTCATTGCATATGTGCGGCGTAACGGTAGGGGCTTTGGCCACGGTCGTTAACGACCTGGCGCTCCTCGAGCTTCCCTACCTATTCAAGGATAGCGACCAAGCCGACCGAATTCTCGATGGACCCGCTCTGGATTTGATCAAGAAGATCCTCGAGAAAAAAGGGCTCGTCTTTTACGGATGGTCAGAAAACGGGTGGCGTGGCTTCGGTACCAAAGACAAGGAAATCAGATCCCCAAAGGATATGGTGGGGCTGAAGATGCGTGCACAGGAGAGCAAGGTTCACGTGCTGACCTATAAGGCGCTCGGCGCGTTGCCTGTACCCATCGCTCTACCTGAGGTTGTTGGAGCGCTGCAAACTGGCGTCGTCGACGGCTATGACAATACGCCGCTCTATCTCTTCGCCGCGTCCTGGTACGAACACACCAAATTCTATACGCGCAGCGATCATATCTACCAGCCGGCCGCCATCATCTACAACAAGGCCTTCCTCGACAAATTGACCCCCGAGCAGAGAACGATTCTCATGGGCAATTCCAAAGAGGTGGCGCAATACGGCCGAAGGCTGATCCGCAAGATAGACGCTCCCCTGATCGACAATATCAAGGGCGCCGGTATCAAGGTGATCACCCTCACGCCTGCACAAAAGGCGGCGTTTAAGAAGGCTACAAAGTCAGTGTATAAGAAGATCCGCAAGCGCCTGAGCAAGGATGGAAAGAAACTTCTAAAGTTGATCCAAAAGCAAAAAGCGCTGTAGAGGCTTTGGTCAAAATGTTCGGCAAGATCGACCGCGCCTACTATCGGCTGGAAAAGATGTTGGTTGTGGCCAGCCTACTGGTCATGTCGCTCATCGTCTTTCTCGATGTCGCCCACCGGCGGCTGGCATCTCCCGATTCAACTATCACGGGGTTGTTAATCTTCCCCAAGAAACTCTCGCAGACATCTGCCATCAAGAACGAACTCTTCGCCAACGCGCCCGCGCCAAAGGGCAAGGCTCAGATCAAGATTCGCGAAGGAAAAATCAGCGGCGCGCTGAACAAACGACTCGCGCCCACCCGAAAGTGGCTTGATGAAAGCGTTTCCCCCATCGCACTCGGCCTTCTGCTCTATTGGCTCGTGCTCTTCGCATTGCGCACAAGCGTTCGCGACCAGGACGAGAACATGGATATTGGCAGAGGCACGTTTTGGCTAGCTAGCCTTGCGGCGGCAGCGGCATGTGCCTTGCTCGCAAGATTCGATGGGGGCACTCATTGGGTTCTGCTCTGTTGCGTCGGCCTTGCCGGAACCATCCTCAGCATATTTAGTGGCCGCAATGCACCGGTATTTGCTGCGGGGGCATTGAGTAGCGGAATCGCGTTATTGGCGAAGCTCATGGTTGTGGCGGAATCCCATTGGACCTACATTGCCGTCGTAGCGCTTTGTGCCATGGGCGTTATCAAGGTGGCGTGGAAGAACGGCAAAAAGGCCGAAGCAGGGCTAGCCGCATTCGTTGCATTCGTCCTCTCGTACCTTGTCTACGTAGGAATTCCCGAAGGATTCGATTGGGGCACCGAAGTCTCGATTAAGGTGCTTTTGCTTTGGGTCGGATTTCTGGGCACCAGCATGTCGGCGCATAAACATAGCCATATTGTGGTCGATTTCGTACGCAAGCTGGTTCCCAACAAAGTGCGCCCCGTCTACGACGGCATCTCTTATCTTGTCGCCGCCGGATTTGGCGTGTTGCTCACGTATCTCGGCTACCTTTACGTTTTCGGTACGCCCACGTGTATTTATGCCATGGAAGCCACGCTTCCTCTCAGTGACGCACCGTCGTGGTGGGGGGTAGCAGCGATTCCCATCGGATTGGCCACAACCTCTGTCAGGTTTCTGGGCGTTTCGTTCGCAGCGTTTCGTGGCGACTTGCCAGTGGCCGCCAGCCATGTTCCCACCTTGCCCGAGGATGGTGAATAATGGCGTGGATAATCATCCTAGCGGTTGTGCTATTGCTCGCTCTCGGCGAGCCGCTCTTCGTTATTCTGGGCTCCTTGGCGGTATTGTGCTTTGCCGTTCTTTCGCAGCTCGACGGCGATGTATCCCTCTCCCTACATTTGATGCGGGAGATCATGGAAAAGATCGGCGACCTCGCCGACAAAGATGTGCTGTTGGCGATTCCTTTCTTCGTTATCGCCGGCGCCATCATGACCAAAGGCGAAATCAGCGGAAAACTGATCGGTGTTGCTCGCGCGCTTGTGGGTTGGCTGCCGGGTGGATTGGGCGTCGCAACTGTTCTGGCGTGTGCCTTCTTCGCTGCTATTTCGGGTTCCTCTCCCGCAACCGTCATTGCCATTGGTTCGATCATGGTGCCCGCCCTAATAGCCGATCGCTATAACGAGAACTTTTCCCTAGGGCTCGTGACCACCTCGGGTTCTCTGGGGATCTTGATTCCGCCTTCTATCCCGATGATCGTGTACTGCTTGGTAAAGACCAGCGGTGAAAAGATCGATGTGGGCGAACTCTTCCTCGCCGGCGTTGGGCCTGGCTTACTGATCAGTACCATGTTGATCGCCTACTCGATGTACAGCGGTGCGAAATTCAAGGTCGCATCGCAGTCGTTTTCCCTTCGCGAAGTGGGTCGTGCCTGTCGCGATGGCGTATGGGCTTTGAGCTTACCCTTCGTAATCTTGGGGGGTATTTATTCTGGGATCTTCACGCCGACTGAAGCCGCGGCTGTATCGGTTATCTACGCGCTTGTTATTGAAGCATTCATTCATCGCAACCTCACAGTAGGGGCGTTGATCGAGGTCATGGAAGAATCAGCCCGCTTGATGGGAGCGCTCCTGATCATCATGATTATGGCGATGGGATTCAACGCGTTTCTCGTCGACGAAAAGATTCCCGAGGCAATGGCGCTCTGGTTGAAAAGTAAGGCTCTGGGGCCTTTCGCCTTTCTCCTCCTCGTAAACCTCCTGCTTATTGTTGCGGGCGGTGTCATGGATATATTGTCGGCCATCATGATTCTTGTGCCGCTTTTGGCACCCGTGGGTGAAAGTCTCGGAATCGAGCCTATTCACTTGGCCATCGTCTTCATCGTCAATCTCGAACTGGGCTATATGACGCCCCCTATCGGGCTCAACCTTTTCGTCACGGCAAGCGTATTCAACAAGCCCTTGGGGCAGGTGATAAAGTCCGTCCTTCCAACTTTGGGTATCATGGTTGTCGCCGTCGTGATCGTCACGTTTGTCCCAACCGTGCAGATGGGCCTGGTCAACGTCTTTCGCGGTGAGAGCTTTTACGAACCGTTCCCCACGGGAGCGCCGGAAGCCGCGCCAACGGTAGGGATAGGCGTACCCGAAGTCGGCGAGAAGCCGGAGATCGCTCCCAAGAAGAAGATCAAGAGCCTTCAGGACCTCACAAATGAGGCCGACGACGACGATGACGACGACGATGACGAAGTCGATTCTAAGTCCCCGCCTCCGGTGAAGAAGCCGAAGATCAGGAGCCTTGAAGACCTGACCAATGACGCCGAGGACGAAATCGAAGCGAGCAATGCCCCCAAAGTGCCTGCTGCAAAAGCCGCCCCTAAACCGAAGGGCATTCGCAGCCTATCCGACCTTACGGATTCGGCCGACAAGGAGCTTGCAAAAGAAGACGAATAGTCTGTAATGCTGGGCTGTTATGGCACCCCTGTTCGAGCCGCGATGCGTCATTCTTCGACGATTCTACGGGCATTGACCTAGGTCAAATTAACGGATAAATGAAGGGTTCGACCGTCACGGTCCGGTGGCGACACCGACGGTATCACCCTCGCCATCAACAGCTGTAGGCATAGCCCTAGCGGCATTGATGAGGATGCAAATATGCCAGTAAGAGAGCTCGCAAACTTCAAGGTATCTCACCTGCAGGTTTTGGACGCTGAGGGAAAAGCGGATCCCGCGCTCGATCCCAAGCTGAGCGAGGAGCAATCGGTTTCCTTATATCGCGCAATGTTCATGGCCCGTGAAGCCGATCAGCGCATGCTCAAACTGCAGCGCCAAGGGCGTTTGGGAACCTTTCCTCTTTGTACCGGCCAAGAGGCCGCCTCTTGCGGTGCGGCCTTCGCTATGCAGCCAGACGATTGGTTCGTTTGTTCCTATCGTGAGATCGGGGCCCGCTTGTTGCGAGGGGATTCTCTGCTCAATGTACTGCGCTATTGGAACGGCTACGAGGAAGCCACCATACCGGAACAGGACCCTCCACGAATGTTGCCCGTTACGGTGGTCATCGCCTCGCAACTTCTGCACGCGGTGGGCATCGCCTACGCCGCAAAATATCGCGGCGAAAACAAAGCAGTCTTGGCGTGCATCGGCGATGGTGGAACCTCAGAGGGCGAATTCCATGAAGCTTTGAATTTTGCAGCCGTATGGAAGGTTCCGGTCGTCTTCTTGGTTCAGAACAACCGCTGGGCCATTTCCGTTCCCGTAGCCAAGCAAATGGCATCGCAAAGCGTCGCCCAGAAATCCATCGCCTACGGCATGGAGGGCGTTCAAGTCGACGGCAATGATCCTCTCGCCGTCTATCTCGCCACAGACGCCGCCTTGGAAAGAGCACGCGCCGGTGAAGGCCCAAGCTTGATCGAAGCGATGACGTATCGCCTGATGATGCATACTACTGCCGACGATCCGAAGCGTTATCGTTCGGACGATGAGAGCAAGTCGTGGTGGGAAAAAGACCCGCTGCCCCGCTTCAAAAAGCATTTGGTGCATCGAAAATTCTGGGACGATGCTAAGCAAACCGCATTGGAAACCGAAATCAAAGCCACTATCGATAGTACGGTCAAAGAATACGAGCGAGAAATGACGGTCAAATGGGATGCGCCCTTCGACCATCTCTACGCGACATCGCATCCCTATTTGGAAGAACAGCGGGCGGACTTCCTCGCCCATTTGAAGCGAAAGGAGGCCGACCGTGGCTAATCCCAAACGCCTCAATATGGTGCAAGCGATCAACCTCGCTATGCACCAAGAGATGAAGCGAGATGCAGACGTCCTAGCGATGGGGCAGGATATCGGTGTGAACGGTGGTGTCTTCCGTGTCACCGATGGACTGCTGGATGCCTTTGGCGAGAAACGCGTTGTAGATACGCCCCTTTCTGAATCGGGAATTGTCGGCTCTGCTGTGGGCATGGCCATGGCCGGTCTCAAACCCATCGCTGAGATTCAATTTTCGGGTTTTGCTTTACTGGCCTTCAGTCAGCTGGAAGGCGCGGCGGCGCGCTATCGTAGCCGAACCCATTCGAAAATCACGATACCGCTGGTGGTACGTATGCCCTATGGTGGCGGTGTTCGCGCGTTGGAACATCATTCGGAAAGTCGGGAAGCAGCATTCGCTTCGTTGGTTGGCCTCAAGGTTGTCATCCCATCTACACCTCGAAATGCGCGCGGTCTATTGGTTGCGGCTATTCGCGACCCTGATCCTGTTGTCTATATGGAGCCCAAACATTCCTATCGCGCGTTTCGCGAGGAAGTTCCTGAGGAAGAAGAGGTCTTCGAAATTGGCAAGGCGGATATTCGCCGTGAAGGTTCTGACCTGACGGTCGTGGCCTGGGGCGCCATGATGCCCACCACGCTGAAGGCGGTAGATGCAATACAGGAGGCGAGAGGAATCAAGGTCGAAGTGATCGACTTGCTGACCATTTCGCCTTTGGATGCCGCGACGATTATCGCATCCGTGAAGAAAACCGGTCGCTGTGTGATCGTTCAGGAGGCCGCACGCTCGTTCGGTGTTTCCTCCGAAATCGTTGCACGAATTAACGATGAAGCTCTCGATCATCTAGAAGCACCCGTGGGGCGCGTGACCAGCTATGACGTTGTCATGCCTTTCTTCCAGCGAGAACAGCTTTATATGCCCGATGTTTCGCGAATCGCGCACGGTATTGAACAGACTTTAGACTACGTTTAGGAATAGACCCATGTTCGAATTCAAGCTTCCCGATCTCGGTGAGGGTGTCCATGAAGGAGAAGTCCTTCAATGGCACGTGAAGCCCGGCGATACCATCGGTGAGGACGAACCGCTCTTGGAAGTCGAAACCGACAAGGCGGCGGTCACCATTCCGTCGCCGCGGGCGGGAAAGATCGTTTCTACTACCGGCAAGGTGGGTGAAACGATCAACGTGGGGACGGTCGTGGTGGTGATCGATACGGGTGAGGGCGGCGCAGTGGCCGCTGATGCTCCGGACTCGCCAGTATCCACGGTTCCATCCACAGCTCCGCCCGCAGCTTCTGGTGAGGCCGCAATGGCGCGCTCGGCAGCAACGTCGGCGCCGGTTGCCAGCTCCGCGGCTCCAACCGCGGCCGCTGAAGTCATCCATGGAACCGGACCTGTTCCCGCTGCGCCCGCTACGCGGCGTCTCGCTCGCGAGTTAGGAGTCGTCCTGCGACAGGTTTCACCTTCGGGGCCAGGGGGCAGAGTTACCGCCGACGACGTGCGTCGCTTCTCCGAAGGCGGCGGCGCGGCCGTCGTCAGCGACCAGCTCGCAGGCGATGCGGGACAGTCGCTATCCTCTCTACCCGCCATGGGCGGACCATCAATTCCTTTCTTCGAAGTAGAAGGCCTACCCGACTACAGCCAATACGGTTCGGTAGAGCGAGAGAGCATTCGATCCATCCGCCGCAAGATCGCGCGTAAAATGGTTAGCTCGATGGTCATCGTGCCGCATGTTTGCCATATGGATGAGGCCGATGTAACCGAACTGGAAAAGTTTCGCAAAGAGGAACGAGTTCGGCGCAAAGGGCAACCCGGAGAACGGCTTACGCTTTTGGCCTTCGTGATCAAGGCCGTCACGGTTCTATTGCGCGAACGTCCTAAGTTCAATGCCAGCATCGATCCGCTGCGGGAAGAAATCCTCTACAAGATGTTCTACAACATCGGTTTCGCGGCCGATACGCCCAAAGGGTTGGTTGTTCCCGTAGTCAAGAATGCGGCGGATAAGAGTATTGTCGAACTCTCCGAAGAAATAGCGGATCTTGCCGACAAAGCCAGATCCGGCACGATCAACGTCGACAATTTGCGAGGGGGCACGTTCACCGTTACCAACGTAGGCAGCCTCGGAGGAACCGGCGCGATACCGACTATCAATTATCCTGAAGTGGCCATTGTCGCCATGTCACGGGCCGAGGACAAACCGGTCGTTCGTGATGGACAAATCGTCATCCGCAAAATGCTGCCTATGACGATTGCCTTCGACCATCGCATCATTGATGGCGCCGACGCCGCGCGATTTATGACAGCTTTGGTCCAGTATCTTTCCAACCCCAACCGACTGTTGGTCTACGCGTAGTTTGGCGGGTAGCCGAGAAAAGGACGCATCATGGTAATGGGAAGCCTGAAACAAGAGACGCAGGTCGTGGTTGTAGGGGGTGGCCCCGGTGGCTATGTCGCCGCCATTCGCGCCGCTGACTTGGGCAAAGAGGTCGTTCTCATCGAGTCTCGGCCGCAGCTCGGTGGCGTATGTTTGATCGAAGGTTGTATCCCTTCCAAGGCGCTGATTTCCGCGGTTGAGCTTGCGGACGCGGCACGAGATGCCAAACGAATGGGGCTGACGTTCAGCGACTTACAGATCGATAGCGTCAAGCTGCGCAAGTTTGCCGAGCAAGTGATCAATTCGTTGACGAAGGGTGTTGCAGGCTTGTTGGCCAACCGTGGCGTCGATGTCATCCAAGGCAAGGCGCGTTTTGAAGACGCAAAGACACTCGCTCTGGAAGGTGCGGAGGTTTCGGCGGTAGAATTCGAAGAATGCATCATCGCGACAGGTTCTCGTTCCGTTATGCTTCCTGGTACGGATGGCATGCCCATTTGGGATGCCGCGGCTGCGCTGGAATTGCGATCGATCCCTGAGCGCCTCTTGGTTGTTGGTGGAGGCATCATCGGCTTGGAACTCGGCCTGGTTTACGCAGGGTTGGGATCGAGAGTTACCGTGGTTGAAATGCTGCCACAGCTCGTCGACGTCGCCGACGAAGATCTGGTCAAGCCGCTGGCGCGCCGCCTGCAAAAGAAATTCGACAAGATCCTACTGGAGGCCAAGGTCACCAAGCTGGACTACGACGGTAGTTATTTCAACGTCGATATTGAAAAGGGCGGCGAGGTCATCAGCGAGCAATTCGAACAAGTTCTCGTTTCTGTGGGTCGATGGCCCAATAGCGATGGTCTGGGACTTGAAAATACCAAGGTGAATGTTGACGAACGTGGGTACATCCAGGTGGATGAACAGATGCGCACCACGGAAAAGAAGATCTTTGCCATTGGCGATGTCGTGCCCGGCCCCGGTCTAGCGCATAAGGCCAGCCGTGAAGGAAAGGTGGCCGCTGAGGTCATTTCTGGTCTGCCCGCCGCGTTTGACAACGTCGCCATTCCCGCCGTTGTTTACACGGACCCTGAAATTTCCTGGGCCGGTTTGACGGAAAAGGAAGCTAAGGCGCAGGGCAGGGCGGTTAAGGTCGGGAACTTTCCCCTTTCGGCGTTGGGGCGCGCACGCACCATCGGCCGTACAGAAGGCATGGCCAAAGTCATCGCCGATCCGGAAACGGATCTGGTCTTGGGCGTGGGCCTCGTCGGTCCCCACGCTTCAGAGTTGATCGCAGAAGCGGTGTTGGCACTAGAGATGGGTGCCACGCTCGAAGATTTGACGGTTACCATTCATCCACACCCCACACTATCCGAAGCTCTGATGGAAGCTGCCGAGGCCTGTGAAGGCCACGCGGTTCACCTGCCTCGGAAGTCCTAGTGCCTAGCGTCCTTACCTGAGCACATATCTTGCTCCAAGACCCAACACCCCCCGAGATTCTAGACTACGATCTGGATGACGATCTGCTCGCTGAGGCTACAATGGCCGGCGAGGCTCGGCTGCGCATCTACCGTCCCACCGCGGTATCTATCGTTCTGGGCAGAGGCAGCAGGGTCGACAAAGAACTCAACCTCGACGCGATTATGGACGACGGGGTGCCCCTGTATCGCCGTCGTGGCGGTGGTTGTTCGGTGGTGTTGGACCCAGGAAATCTCATTATTGGCCTGGCATTGCCCCTCCCGGGTTTCGGCCACAATCGTCGGTATTGGCAGCTTCTATCGCAGTGGATGATTGCGGGGCTCGCCTCGCTGGGGGTCGAAGGCGTAACTCAGCAGGGCATCTCCGATCTTGTCTGGCAGGGCCGCAAGATCTCGGGAGCGTGCCTCTACCGTCCTCGGAACCTTGTCTATTATTCAGCGACACTATTGGTCGACGCCGACCTTGCGCTCATGGAGCGCTATCTCAAACATCCGCCCCGGGAACCCGAATATCGTCAGGGGCGTCGTCATGGCGCATTCGTTGGTTGCGTGGCTAGTGAGCGGCTCAATGGCGCGGAAGAATGGGTAGATGCCTTGGGTCAGCACTTGGAACATCCGCTCTTGCTAGCGGCACGTTTTTGATGCCCAATAGGTTACCGGTTAACTCTTGGTCCAACCACAACGGAGAAGCGACGATGGCAAAGAAGATCGATTGGTACTACCACCGCCCTGGCTGAACGTCTTGTAAACGCGCCGCCAAGTTTGTGGACGGCAAGAAGATCGAAACACCAGAGAAAATCCCGGCGAGCAGAAAACTGAGCCGTGACGATGCTTTCGAATTGGCAAAGAAGGCGAAGGTTCTTTATGTCGCCAAGGGCAAAAAACTCAGTGAGTTCAAACCCGGTGGTAAACCCAGCGATGAAATGATCGATGCGATGCTCGGACCAACCGGGAATCTGCGCGCACCGTGCATTGTTAGTGGTTCGACTCTAATCGTTGGATTCAACGAAGAACTCTACGAAGATAAGCTTTCCTGAAAAAGACTACAGGCCGTGGATGGCCAGGCGATCCATGAAACGGGTCATCGTTCCGGCGGTGGTGCCCGTCTTGACCTGGTCGACGAAGTACTTATAGGCGGAAAAGGCTTCGGCTGGGGTGGGGGTAATGCCCGCATCGATGCTTTCTTGGGCCCAGCGTACTGCGCCTTCCGTCGCTTTGCGGCGGGCGACCTCACGATTCTCCAATCCCTTCTGAACTTCGATCGCAGCCCAACCAACTGCGGCGAATGCCACGGGAAGGTTCCACGAAGAAGCCAAAGCACCAATAGCTCCAGCGGCGGCGCCAGTGCGTACGCCCCGTGAATGAACGAAGTCATGGACTTTTTCTCCGATGGGAAGCCGACGACCTATGCGGGCTATCAATGTGGTGGATACCTTTTCCACGGCCTCTTCTTCGATGGGGCCCTCGGTGACCTGAATGGACCATTGGCTCTTGCGGTGCATCATCCTATGCCAAGCTCGAGAGAAAAAACTCTTGGTTCTCTTGATGACGCCCTTTTCCTTGGGGACCTTCTTCATTTCGACGACAGCGTTTAGCGTTACGGGTCGCTGGCCACTGATCGGCCGCGCTGCATTGCCGCGGGTCTGAACCATCTTTGGAAAAACGCGGATATCGAATTTGTCCGCTGAATATTGTTTTTGGAGCCTGTCCTCAAGAAAGACCTTAGCCTCTGCTTCCCGACTGCTGATTCCAGGGGCCTTCGCTGCCAGCGATTCCAATGTGGCCGACCGTACGCGTGGGCTTTCCATGCTCTCCGTGGTGGCCCTTGGTGCTCGGCTACGGCTGCGGCTGAGACCCGCCGATTCCAAGCCGGGCTGAGACCGCGTCATACCCATGACGTGTCGTTCGACCGAAGGACGAGGTAGAACCCGTGCGCGGGGCCCTTCGGCCCGTACGTCGACATTGGCGGCAAGCACGATTGTCGGGATGCAAAGATAGGCGAACAGTCTCGTAGATTTCATCGGTTGGTACCCTCTCAGTTTCTCCACGACTCGGGTTTGCAAGGTGTAGGCCAGAGGTTGGTTGGCCTATTTGCGCGGTGATAACAGGGGGGTAGAGGGGTGAGGCGGGGAGGGGATGCTATGTGATTATCGGCGACGCGCGGGGCATCCATTTGCCGTCAGAGCGCGATGGGATGTCAATCGTGGGCAGGACTTTCATCGGCCATGGGGGTATTTCCTCCATAGTCTTCGCGTAGCTCTTGGCTGATTCGTCCACCGGCACGGAGGATCTTCTGGTAGGCGTCGGCTCCTTCGTTGGCTTTGCGCTCCAGCGTGTTGTAGTCGACGGTATGTAATCCAAACGACTGGCTGAACCCTTCGGCCCATTCGAAATTGTCGAGCAGGGACCAATGATAGTAGCCGCGAAGATCGACGTCCTCTTCAATGAGGCGATGCAACCATTCCAGATGTCGAACGAGACTTTGTGCGCGGCGCTTTCCATTGCCTGTGGCGATGCCGTTTTCCGTGATGACTAGGGGCAGCCCCGCATAGCGTTCGGAAAAGGCTTTTCCCAGCTCATAGATTCCCTGAGGGAAATGTTCATAGCCCATCGTTGTGAGGTTCTCGGGGGATACCTTGGGACAGCCGAGCATTTCGCCCGCACCGGGCAAGAGCGCGTCGATTTGTCCTAGGCAGGGGGCGAATACGAAAGGTTTGACCAACGGAAAATAGCTGGTGGGGGCGCGAAAATAGTATTGGAGCCCGAGGTAGTCGAGTTTGCCTTTCCAAGAAGGGTGGGCTTCATCGATGACCTCATCGATATTTGTATCGAGCCCTCCCTTGATCAAGGCGTCCACAAAATGGAAGTTTAGGAAATACTCCGCCTGTCGCGCGGCGAGTTGATGTTCGCCGTTATTGGGATCTGCGGGGACGTACAGGCCGACCGCCTGGCTAAATCCAACCATTGCGTTCTTCCCATCGTGATCGGCATCTATTTGGTCAGCTTGATGAATTGCGTCGTACGCGCCGGCGTGCGCGTCTATCATTTGTCGCAGGACTTTCAGGCCAAGCTTTTCGAAAGGGACGAGCGTTTTGCCCGGAGGAAAGACGCCGTACATGTACCCGGAGACCAATACGCCAACCGGTTCGTTGAATGTGATCCAATCATCGACGCGATCGCCGAAGTGTTTCGCCATTTCAGCGGCGAATTCGACCCATTCATCTCGTACTTCAGAGTTCGACCAGCCGCAGAGGTTGGTGTCGTCGACCGGTTGCCCCTCGCTCTTGTCACAATCCCCGCTTTTGCTCAGATCATTGACCCAGATGGGATCGGTAAAGTGGTGGAGAGTAATCATGGGGCGCATACCGGCAGCCACGATGGCGTCTATGACAGCCCCATAGTGGGCGATGGCTTCTTCATCCCATTGGTCGCGTTTGGGTTCGACCCGGCTCCATTCAATGCTGATCCGATTGGCGTTGAGCCCCAAACCTTTGGCCAACGCGACATCCTCTTCGAATCGCACGTAGGAATCTGCGGCTACGCCCGATACGTCTCGCGTTTTGCCCTTGAATTTGGCGAGAGTTTCGAATTGATACCAGTTGTTGTTGGTATTGTTGCCTTCGATTTGGTGAGCTGCGGTGGCTGCCCCCCACTGGAAGGTTTCGGGGAAGACAAGGTCGTTATTGAAAGCGTCACAGGCCCATAGGGCCGCGGCCGCGAACAAAAGGGAAAACATGCGTATCATGATGTGGTTCAATCCTAGGAATTCGCGCTGACGTTGCAGTCTACATACCGCCACGCAAAGATCCAAGGCGTTCTTTCGGGGGGCGCGCTAGGCCGACTTCCGAAAGACAACCGTGAGGTTGTTGGCGGGCATTTCGACGACTTCTTCCGTTTCGAAATCATGTGTCTCGGCCAGTTTCTTGACGGCATCCAATTCTCGAATTCCCCATTTCTTGTTTCGGTGACGAAGGCCTTGATCGAACGTGACGTTACTCTCGGCCGTAGTTTTTCCTTCGACGAGAAACGGGCCATATAGAAAGAACGGGGCCCCTTTTGACAACAAGCTTTGGGCACCTAGGAAAAGATTCTCGCAAGATTCCCAAGGAGAAATGTGAATCATATTGATGTTGATCAACGCATCGGCCTTTTCAATGGGCCAAGGGTGCATCTGGGTGTTGAGGCGAATGGCTGGTTTGATATTTTCTAACCCTTCGTGAGCGATCCAGGCATCGATGCTCATCAGCGCCTCCGATGAGATATCGCTGGGATGCCAGGTAAGCGCTGGGTGTTGCCGCGCAAAGTGTACGACGTGCTCACCGGTCCCACTGGATACCTCGACGACAGTGCCGGTTGTGGGTAGATGCCGATTCAACACTTCGAGAATAGGCTGACGATTTCGTTCTGTGGATGGAGAGAATTGTCTCAAGGTCGTCCTCGCATGTGGGATATCACGCCCTCCACGTTATCATTTTCGCTCCATTCACAAAAGCGGACAGGGCAGGGCTAAGTGGTGGAGATAGCTAGGAAGCGGATCTTTTGCTAGACTATGTTCTCAGCGAAAGGGCGAATATGCAGATGCGAATGGTCGTTGCGGGCTTGTGCGGAATTTTCATGGCGAGCGGGTGTTCTGGAAGTCTCGCCCCACCTTCGACAGATCCGACTCCGGATCTGACCGTGGACGTCAGTCTGCACGACGGAACGGGGGGGGATAGCACCATCGACGGCGGAGGCCCTCCCTTGCTTCCCGATAGTACCATTGATTCGGCCCCTCCAAATCCTACAGCTGACTCGACCGTTGACGGCCCTGTTGGGGATACGACGCATGATGGTCCTGTGCCCGATTCCACCTTCGACTTGCCTCCTGCCGATACGACGGTGGATACGCTTTCTCCCGATAGCTACGTTGACGCGGGATGTCAGGGCCCACCGACCGGCGAATGGGTCAAGGAAACGGAATTGATGAATCTGATACCCGCCCTCCAGACCGTGCGAGCCATCGCAGGAAAAGGGCCGAATGATGTTTATGTGGCGTCGAGCGGTGGCCATATCTGGCACCGAAACCAGGGCGGCTGGGTGGTTCATAGCCAGATCTCGCCCACGGGTAACTCCGTGTACGTCAATTCCCTTTGGATTGATGGGCCGCGACTTTTTGCCGCCGGTGGCTCTTTGGGAGATGGCTTTGTGGGGGTGTACGAAAACAGCTCCTGGTCTTTTCAAACCCTGATTCCTGGCACAACGAACGACCTGAGCGAGATGCGGGCGATTACCGGGGTCTCATCGTCGGAGATCTATGTGGTCGGCGATAAAGAAATCCTGAGCTATGACGGAAGTAGCTGGTCCAACATCGTCGCACCTGGTCAATCCATGCGGGCCGCTGCTGCGCGGGGCCCCAAGGATTTCCTCTTCGGCCAGGGTAATGAAATCTATCATTTCATCGGTGGTATCGTTCAGGCCATGCCGGTTATCAAGCCCAGTACAGGCAACATCACCAGTCTGTGGGTCAATGGACCGGATACCTACGCCGGAGCTACAAACGCTCCGGGTGGAGCGGCGATCGTGAAGTTCAACGGAACCACTTGGGCGGCGATGTCTGTACCTAGTTCAATCGACATACTAGCCATTCATGGTCGGGACAAAAACGATATCTTCGCCATAGGTACAAGTTCATCGATTCTGCATTTCGACGGGTCGTCCTGGCAGGAAAGGTGGAGCGGTTCCCTACCGCAGACCGGTATTCAGTTGGAGTCAATTTGGATCGACAATTCGGGAACCGTTGGTTTTGCGGGTGGTTCCCAGAGCCAAGTCTGGCGCTTTGGTCGCTGTTTTTAGTACCTCTCCTTTCCTCTTCCTTTCCTCTTCCTTTCCTCTTCCTTTCCCCTTCATTTATTGGATCGGCGTTTGCATTAAGAATTCCTAATTAGAGGCGGGGATTATTTACCTCATAAGGAACGAAAATGCGGATGTTAAGAAATCTCTTTTTAGCTTTGTTAGCGACGAGTATCTTTGGTTTTTTGGGCTGTGGGAATTCGGGGCCGGGATCATCCGCCCCGCGCACGCCGTTGGGCAAGGCGGATAATACAGGAAGCTGTAAATCGCCGAGTGGCAGTGACTATTGCGGTGGCCAGTCATCCGGTGACTGCTATTGCGATGAGCTTTGTGAAGGATACGAGGACTGCTGTACGGACAAAGTTGAGGTCTGCGATCTTGTCGTCGAGCCGACCGCGCGAACGATAGAGGTGATACTTACCGACCCCTTCTGTGACGTTTGCACCTCCCGCGACAAATCAGTGCTCAAAGCGCGTTCTCCCATCGTGAAGAAAGTGATCGAGCTTCTCGATAACGCCGAAAAGAGCGTTCAAATCGCTCAATTCACATTCAGCGTGAAAGAAATTGAGGCCGCCATTCTCGCTGCGCATCAGCGTGAAGGTGTTGAGGTGCAGATGGCTATGGATATGGGCCAAAACCGTTCCGGCTCGGTAGCGACGCGGCTCAAGGAGGCCGGGGTGGATGTGGCCTTCGTTCAGGGAAGGGAAATGGGCGACTCAGACGGCCTGCTGCATACAAAGTTCATGTTGGTCGACGGAAAGACCCTACTTTCTGGCAGTAATAATTGGTCGTCGACCGGGACGAGTTTTAACGAAGAGAATACGATGGTCATCCAAGCGAATAGCGAAGATCCTCTGA
>Ga0257122_1000628_pt1 | contig 29825 bp, 48 predicted proteins | sample SI106_120metaG_FD_190146 | JGI IMG/M metagenome (GOLD analysis project Ga0257122, IMG submission 190146) | Marine microbial communities from Saanich Inlet, British Columbia, Canada - SI106_120 | ecosystem: Environmental > Aquatic > Marine > Inlet | place: Canada: British Columbia | collected... | reverse complement strand
AACGAAGACGTTAAAAAAATATAATTTATTTTTATTCAATGCACGGCGTTAAAAATTTATTTAATTGACACGACGTGTCAAGTAACCCGGAGCTGGTGGAAAATAAAAATATAACTGTGTATCCACCGGATCCTCCGGATTAGATCCAGCATGGATCCAGGAGGATCGAGAGTAGAGCTAATGGAAAAACGCGCGGAAATACCTTAAAAAGACATTTAATAAATTTCATTCCAGGAAGATCGGAGATGTGTAAAAAAATTTAGGGGGTAGCCGAACCGGGCTGGGAGCCAGCGTCCCAGGGCGGCTAAATCTTTTGGAATATCTGCGATCTTCCGTCGTGTGAAAATTGTGAAATGGCTTCTAGTGTATTTCCAGAGCAAATTACTTCTAGGGCAATTCCTTTAGTGTAATAATTTTTTTCGAGCGGTCCAGTGAGAAAAATATCATTAAAGCGGTTTTTTACTATAAAAATATTCCACACTCGTAATAATTTAACTTGTGGTGAAAAGATACAATCCTTTTCAAAATTATTACAATCTGGGGAATATTTACTGTGAGCACACAGGGTTATAGTGAAAAAAAAGGAAATGCCTGGGCTCGTAATTTGGACTAGCGGAGATATGTTTTGCGTCTAGAACGAGGATCCTTGGCATCTAGCAGCTCTGGTCCACTAAATATCGACCTCTCGCATTCCAGGAAAATTATAAATCAATAGCAGAAGCTGAGGTTGTATGATCTTTTCTCCTCTCCAGACTATAGAACGGGGAACATTGGCTCTTGTCGACAAAATATTAAGAAAATAATAGGAGCCTGTTGATCTGAAAGATCTACCGGCGGGCTTTCGCGGATGCTCACGCAGAAGCGGAAGACTATTTCTTCTTCATATTTAGTAAACAAGAGTTAATGATCAGTAGTTCTAGAGTTTGGACCTAGAAAATATCATACATTATCAGACTTATGCATTATTTATTATTTAAATGGAATGTGAACTGGAGATGTTTAGTAAACCAGAGATGCGGCTCGCCTAGGATCGATCGTTCTACTAGCAAGTTATATCGCTTTTCCATCCTACTCGATAGGTGGATACACAATCAAGACAAAAGAATGGTCCTGATTCATTCTTATTTCTTGTAAACTTTGGGCACCTACCCAGATCCACTTACACAAAAAATATTGGCTGCACAGATAAATCGACGCACTAGTGTCCTCTTTCGCCGCTACCGGGTCTTCATTCGACGCTCAGCGTCTATTTTACAAAAATAGCCTAAAATTATACCACAATTGATCTGCGATTCCAAGCTGGAAACGAAGTTTTAGAGGACTTTATACCACAATTCAGAAACGGCGGGTCTTTGATCCATTTTAGGTCTTGAATACAGAATTAAATCGCCGCCAACGGCGAATGGAGACCCTCAAGCGGCGAATTGGGGGCTTGAATACACATAAATCGCCGCTACCGGGTCTTCGTTTTGAGTCGAAAATAAATCCTCAAGCTTTTGAGGATCCTTAAAATCCAAAAATTAGAGTGCTTAATGCATATGCAGCGAATACAATTATAACAAATCCACCTAATTTAGCTCCCCACCTACTAAAAATCATTTCTATGACTTCTTCTTCACTAATAGGTCGAGATCCAGGGTCTTGATGACGGTCATAATCTTTGCCTTTCATGAGGTAATATATGAACTTCAGCTATTTAACAGTATTTGGTAAAGCTACCCATAGTTTTAAATAGGGTCAATGTGTGTCCGGATCAAGTATAAAGCTACCGAAACCTTTATATACGTGATGAAGCCTAGTGTATTTTATGGCGAAGGGGTCTGATGAAGAAGTGTTGAATCGCGCTCAGAGGCTACGAAGGAATGATAGGATGGTGATTGTGGATGATTGGACTACTGCTATGGTTACAAGAGATTCTTGGAGGCGCGAGGGGATGCTGGCGACGGTTGCTCGTAGGGGACCTACTAGCTTCGGCGGACAACTCAGTTACAGAGTTAGAGGTCGCTACACTCGTCTTTTGGATGGTTCTAAGCCTTATCGTGTTAGTCAAACTGGACCTGTCGGATCAAAGAACTTTCAAGTCGGTGTCGATGAGGATGGAGAGGCACTTTATGAAAGCAAAGCTTGTCAGACATTTCACTACCACAGTGATAGGTATTTACTCCCAGATTCGAACCCACCTCAATTTGTTAGGCTCGGAAACGAGACGTTTGAGGCTTACATCGAGCGGTTAGCAGAAGAAAAGAGGGCGGCTGATGTGTCTGCAGAGAAGAAGGAGGGAGAGTGAATAATATGGGTTTGATAGAAGATATGGATCCAGATAATATGAATGAAGTGATTGCTGCTGTTAAACAGCTCAGAGATGATTTCGATCGCTTGATGGATGCTGTTCAAAACTTCTCAGTATTTAATAATACTGACTTAGAGTCTACCGCATTGGATAACTTGAAGAAAGTCTTCCAGGAGAATCAAGAGAAATGGGGTGGTTAATCTGCCTAATCATTGCTTAAATGTTTTATCCGTTACCGGTGCAGCATCTGAAATAGCTACATTTATTAACCATGGATTGCAAAGAGATGGCCTAGAAGAATCCATTACCTCCTGTCCTGATTTAAATTTTCTCTATCCCATTCCAGCTTCCGTAGAAAAGGCCGATGATCCTGGTATTCTCTCTACAACAGAATACAATTGGAGAACTGAGAATTGGGGGACTAAGTGGAACACATATTCAGATGATGGCATACATATAAGGAGATCTGAAACTACTGATCGTTTACTGGGTGTTTCAGTATCCTTTGAAACTGCATGGGCTCCGGCAGAAGGGGCTATTGAAGTAGGATCTGCTAAATTCCCCCACTTGTTCTTTACTTACGAATATGCAGAACCTGGAATGATGTTCAAAGGTGTTTCTGTTTACCAAAATGGTGAAGTAATCTTCAAGCTTTTTGAAGCAGGTATAAGTGATGCGGAACTGGAGAGTGATTCATATTCTGAGATGGATTCAGAGGATCAGCTAGAATGGATGGATAGTATAAGAACAATATTAAATCCTGAAAAAACTACTCATCTTACATCTTTTACTGGAGATATGTTATGAATAATATAGTTTATGAAATGGGCAATGTTCGCCCAACACTTTATGATGAGGATCATGAATTGTTGATGAAAAATGTAGATGGGTTTACTACTTATCTACCAACAGGAGCGGGGTTGTCAAGATTTAGAATCTCTGAAGTGATTGCAGTTAGTATAATTAATAGAGAGGAGCCTTCCGATCCCTATAAAGTGGATGTTCATCTATCCACTGGAACAATCTTTACTGTGAGATTTTATGATCCTTCAGATGCGATAAAGTGGACTGAATGGCTATTCATAGAAACAACACTTGAAATCCAAAGAAGTATTAAGTAGGTAATTGAACTCTATCTTAATCATGGATACGTTTCAACCTGCCATTGAGGAATATAATTCCTTAGATGATGCTGATAAGGAAGCATTATCCTCATCTCCAGCATTGCTTGATGCGTGGGTAAACGAGGTATCTGACAAGCTTGAAGCAGCTCCAGAAGTCATAAAGAAGTCCCTCAAATTATTTATTGCGGGTGCGGAGCAAGCTGTAGAAAAAGTAGTCGCTATGACTGAAATGGATAAATTAGAATCTAAAGGATCCGTAGCTGAAGAAGTAAAAGAAGTTATTAGATATAGAAAAGTTAATGAGATCAATAGCTGGGCAGAGACGGAGCAAAATTTAATTAAAAAGGATATGGCTGTAGCTTATCTTCGTAAAAGAAGGATCGAATCTGAGAGTTTAACTTATAAAGAAGTAGCTAAATGGACTCCAACTAACGCCCAAATAGAATCTGTGTTTACGCTTATTACGCTTCCAGATCTATTACAGACAGCCAAACCATTAGCTAGAAATCCTACTTCGTCTAGGAGAGAAAATATTAGACAGGGAATACTAATTACTCAAATTATTACTACATTAGATGACTTCGCAGAAGACGGAGCTACGAAAACAAAAATATTAAAATATATTTCAAAGGATACTGGACGCTGGAGAAAATCATTCGATCCAGTAATGGTGTGGATGGTTTCTAATTCTAAAGTTTATGCAGCTAAAGACGGTAGAACTCTAAAATATTATTTACCTAAATATCACAAACTAGTTAAAGAATCATTGCTTCACAGAAAAATATTTGAATTTTTGAGATTAGCTCCAAGTTCACGAACTAGTATTGTAAATTATTTAACTTATAATAATGCCAAAGGACATAAGAAGGTTTTGGATGCATTGAAGCTTTTACAAAAAGAAGGATTAATTTATTCCGAAGGCACCAAATGGAGAGTAGTCAAGTAGGTCTTGAATACAAACCGAAGGGTATAAATACGTGAAACTAGACTGTGATATTATGACTGAGATAGTAGCCATCAAATATGCCGAACCCGAACCTTCAGGATTATCTGAAATCGAGAACATACGAGAATTCTTTAGTCTTAATAAATATATATGGGATGAAGATAGTGGAGTTCTTTCTAATGGATCCGAATCTTGTGTATTTTCATTTCTAGGTCCATTCTCTTTATTCAAGGAAAATGATTCTGGGGATGTATTCCCAGATGTAGTTTTTAATTACATTATCTCTCTATCAGACAAGGAGCGCACTATTGTGTCTATGATAGAAGAAGATGAGTCCGGTTGGACAATGGATGATACATTGGCTGATTTTTATCTAAAGGACTTCGAAGCTAATCTAAGAAAAGAAGTTAATACTACGGAATGATTATTATGGGAAAAATAAAACAATTATGGCGTTGCCCTGAGTGTAGTTCGGACACAAACTATCGTGGATCTTGTAAAGAATGCTCCGATAAAGACACTAATTTATGGGTGCATCGGGAGCGTATTAACGCTGATGGTTCACCCTATGAAAAGAAAATACTTTCTCGTGGAACTCCAATTGATCCTGAACAAATGAGAGCAGCGTTCAAGGCTAGTCGCGCTAAACAAAAGAAGACTCGAAAACAGATGGCAGCACAGAAGAAACGACAAGAGGCTGAATTAGATGCTCTAAAGGCTGCTCAAGCTGAACAAAAGGCTGTAGAGGGTTCAGACCACGTTCATGGCCCTGATTGCGATCACGGCAGCCCAGATGAGATAGTATTTGGTGTATCCGAGGAGGAATAAACATGGATGGCGACACACATTTTGAAAACCATATAGAAATCTTGAGTATCATAAAGGATAAATTAAATCAAATTCCTGATGAATCATTAGAATGGGCTAAGGGAGAACAGGATGCTTCTGCACAATTTGTTTTCCTTCAATACTTGAAAGTTGTCCTTGATGAAGAAAGCGACAAGTGGATTAAACATTATATGACAAATGAGGAGGAGTGAAAATGGTTAGAAGTTTCGGAACAGTGGGCAATGCATTCGGTTCTAATCTATTGACTATATATGAACTAGCGGCTGCTATCGAAGATGCACAACAATTTCTCAAAGAAGTGGATGGATCCCAAGAAAACTATAATTCCATAGTTAAGGGTATTAAGGAAGAAATAGAAGTCACGAGTTCTCGTCTGAATATAATTAGTAATATAACGGACCCTACGGAAGAAGATCTAGCTCAAATAGAAGTAATTAGTAATAACAAGGATTATTTAGCTTATAGATTGGAATGGATGTTATTTCATGGAGATCAAATGAAGGTAGGAATGATTCCTCACCCTAATAAAAAGGGTTTCTGGGTGTGATGATATGGTTATGAAAAGAAATAATAAAGTAGGATTGACTGTATTTGGTGTTGGAGCTGCAATCCTTATGCTAGCCGTATTAATGGTAGGTATAGGGATGATGGGTGCGGTCAATGCTATGGGAGATCCCTCAGAAGATTCAGTTTTCGAAGGAAAGTATGGAAATTTAGAAGTTACTGAACTGCAATTTTTTGATGTGTGGGCGGAGGGTAGCTACGAAGTATGTAATAATGGAGTAGATGATATCTCAGTTTCATTCAATGGTTCGGAATATTTTAGTGAGTCTTGTGATATGGGTTGGCCTCAAAGTGGTTATTTCTGGGTAGGAGATATATATACAGAAGATATAGGAACCTATTCTGTTTCATCACCTGGAACCAACATCATAATCACAGAAAATAATATGGACCGCTTAGAAAGCAGCGGAATAGCGATACTATCCTCAGCCCCAGTATGTTGTTTCTCTTTCATAATTATGCTCATTGGAGGATTATTTCCATTATTTAAACCATTAGGAGAAAACCAAGGATCCACTGAATTAATACTTAATAATGATTATCATATTATGAATGATGACGGATCCACAGCAACAATGATTGATTCAGCAGTTAATCCACAAACAAAGAAAGCAGAACCAAAAATAGATACACACCCCTCTGCAGTGTTTGATTATAAAAAGAAGTGATTATTATGGCAGAGAAATATTTATTCCAGAGGATCTCCGTTACAGATTCTTCATTAGATAATTTAATATTTGCTCCAGTTCCTCAGCAACCAAGTCTTGAAGAACTTCAAGATATAGTGGGTGGCTATGTAGAATGGATGCCTCCCTCTTATTTACCGTCAAATATTAGATCGGCTATGATGAATGAAGAAGGTAAATTACGAAATTTGCTAGTTAATAGAATAGCTTCTGAATTATTTGGTATAATTATCCAAGGTGATGTGATCGTAGAAATAAGTGAAGATCTCCATTGGGGATCTAATTAAATATATTTCCTGAGCTAGCGATCAGCGCATCAGGTCCATCGTATAACGAGTATTTACACTAGCGTAAAGATTACGCTAAGAAAATAATTACGCTCATTTCATTTATGCTCAAAACAGCCAGATTTACGCTAGTTTATGCTGTAGCCTATTACGCTGACTAAATCCTTTACGCCCATTACGCTAACACAAGAGCGTAAGTATTAAGTATGAAGAAGTGATAGCGTAACTTATGACCCCTGCTGTGCTACAAGAGAGCATAACTTATGCTGAAGGCGTATCTCCATACTTAGTGCTTGATATAGAAACAGCTAATCTAGCATTAGATGGAATTAAGTTTGGCGATCCGAAAGGGTGGAAAATTAGTGTTATTTGTTTGACTACGAGCCCTGGGTTCGAATTCTTTGGACAAACAGAATTTATTTTTATTCACACTGACTACTGGGGAGTCCTACCGGATGAAATAACAAATGACCCAAGAGCTGTATCCACTCAAGAATTTGATATATTTATGGATTTAGTATACGAGCTTAAGATTCCGATCATAACTCACAATGGAGATAATTTCGATTGGCCTATTATAGAGAATAGTCCATATAATGGAGGAACAGGTTATTTTATAGATCATTTCAGGAATGATAATTTATTATTTGATACTGCAGCCTCCCTCAATAAACTAACTGGGGGGCTTAGGTTTCATTTACAAGATTTACTACACGCTACATTAGGACCGGATATATCAAAGACAATGGATGCCGCAAATGCGCCCGTTGCTTGGAAAGAAGGTAAATTTACAGAAGTAATAGATTATTGTTTAGCTGATTGCCATCTAACTGGAAAGATGTTTTCTGCTGCTAGTGCAGATGGATCCATACTATGTGCACCATCCAAATCAAGTAAAGAACAAGTAATTCCCACAGATTCATGGAATCTATGGATGAATTCACAGAATGTGTTAAATAGGTAGTCGGTTATCTTATAATTGTATCTATGGAGATCTAGAAAATGTCTGATGATGATATAATGTGGGGCTTCGGTGTGCAGAAGGTTGCTGGATCAGAGTCCGAAGAAGATAATAATTCTAGCTCCCAGGATCCTGACGGAAATAAAATAATTAATTTGAAAGATGATGACAAGGAATCAATAATTAGATCTGATAGAACCTCTGAAGATATAACAATAACATTCACTGCTGCACAGAAACTACGCTGGAATGAGCGTATTAAGAAGATTATGTTTGAAAAGGGCACCGTAGAAGATTATGTGGATGGATCCTTTATGGGAACTATTTCAGAACCCATAGGTTTGATTATTCAAAACCATATAGTAACTGACGCAGTTATGTCTGTGGATGATTATTCGGCAGCCATAGAAAAGTGCCAAATGGAGCTTATTCAATATATTTCTAATAATACCAAGGGTGTCCATGTATTATTTATTATTAATTTTACTGCCCATTTTTTACAAACTATTTTATCGACAGTATACAATGTAGGAGATGTAGCATCTGATCTAGTTCCCCAGCCAAATAATAATAATTCAGGAAATGATTCTAAATCGTTTTATGCTTAAACAGACTTAATTTATGCTAAGGAGTAATTCAAAATGCCTGAAGTTCCACGAAGAAGAAAGAAATCCTTCAAAAAGGCCAATGGACAGCGTAAAGCAGAGTCTAGTTATGCTGAAGAAGAAATACATTTTGATCGAGAGCTATTAAAGCTTCAAGGTTTGCGCAAATGTTCTTATTCAGACTGCGAGTCTCCGACCCCACTTCATGCCCTAAACTGTGCCGTGTGCGATAGGGTCTTGAAGCCATTATGACCGCAACCTTTATATACTTGATATATACTCCCTTTATATATGAGGACAGATGATATTACCCAAAAGACGACTGCAAATCCATTAACTACCCCTACAACTGGAGTTCCTACTACACCAAATGTAGTAAATCTGGTTGCATCTACAAGATTGGCTACTACTCTTGATGTAGTTCAATTGGCTATTGATTTGAATGTTCACTACGAACCTGAGCAATTTCCTGGAATGGTCTTTAGAGTTACCAATCCAAAGGTATGTGTATTGGTTTTCCGATCCGGCAAAGTAGTCGCCACTGGTGCAAAGTCCTATGCTGATGCTAGGGCTGCTTTCCAAAGACTACACGATGAGCTAGTCAAGCACAATTATAATCCATGGTCATTTCCAGACGATGCGGATATTTTGATGCAGAATCTTGTAGTCACCTACGATGCTGGAGTTCCACTTCAGCTTCCAGCTCTCTCAATGACGCTACCCCTAGACCGAACTGAGTATGAGCCAGAGCAATTCCCTGGACTAATATACAGAATTAGCAATCCAACCGCTGTCTGTCTAATCTTTAGCAGTGGAAAATGTGTGATTACAGGCACAAAATCACTAGCCGATGCTCAAACAGCCACAGAACAAGTCCATGACGAAATCATGGCTGCGGTTACTCTGATTAATCAAGGCATGGGCATTTAGGCGGTGACACTATGGGTGCCTCTGAGTTAGGAAAAAAGCTGTCTAAGGACAAGGCTAATTTGGAAGGATTGGGAGAGGATCCTGCAGACGCTCAAGATATGGATAGTGAAGGCGGCGGACAAGCTTCCTCAGTGAATGGAGATGATTATAATTCCATTGGTCGTGCTAAGACGGGATCCACAAATGTTTGGCTTACGCCCGAATACATACTAAAGTGGGTTCATAAGGAATTCGGCTATGTAGGTCTAGATGCGGCAGCAGATGTAGATAATTCTGTGGCTCTCCATTATATAGACGAACATATGGATGCTCTAGTCACTCCCTGGAATTCTACTGATGTTGTTTGGTGTAATCCTCCATATGGAACAGAAGCAAAGAAATTTGTAGCAAGAGCCATCGATCAAGTAAAGAAAGGTAACTGTCCAAAAGTAGTCATGCTTTTAGCGGTTCGCACAGATACAAAGATGTTTCAAGACTTAATATTTCCCAATGCTAGCAGGATCCACTTTATCAAAGGACGAGTTAAATTCAAGAGGGCTGGTGTAACAAGATCTGATGAAAGACCTAATTTTGCATCAGCAATTATTGTATTCGAGGATCACTCAACGCCACTATCTGTTACTTATGGATCGGTGAATTAATGCTTCCAATAGATGCAATAATATTGATTTTTTGGGGATACTCATTAGGCTTGATGACCTACATGGTTATGCTAATGAAACGCCTAATTGACGATTCTGAAGGGGTGAATCAAAATAAGAATAATCCTACTTGGGGATTAGCTCCTTCAAAGCCTATTTCTAATAAAAGAACTATAAAAATGCCCCGTCCCCCACTTCCACCACCACCTCGACCCAAGGATTTTCCTGAATCAGAGATATGGGAGTAAACTTAAATAGGTGCAAACATCTATCCCTAGTATGGGTGATGATAAGCGATTAGCTAGAACTGTCGATGCTGGGATCGGTTACGGTCCACGCAGAGTAGACGGAGATCTTTCTAACTTAGAAGATAGCTGGAAAGCTAAAGCTTGGGATTATCCAGACCAAATTAATGTGGGTGCTCGCGTAGGTCAAACTCGCCAAAAGGGAAAGTTTGACGACTTAGTAGGATTATTTCACGATCGCTTTCAAAAGTTGTCTAAAATTATTAAAAATCAAACTGGTCAACACCCTTCAGGAACTATTAGAGAAATTAAAAATAGATGGACAGATTATACAAGAGCCCCAGCTTGTATCTTGGGAATTGTAATGGAAGTTCGCAGAACAAAAACAGGCGGAAGATTACTAGAACTCGAGGATATTACGGATACAATGAAAGTATTTATTCGTGCAGATGATCCCGCTGCAGGGTCGATACTCCAAGATGATGTAATCGCCGTTCAAGGCACTTTTTCTAAAGAAAATGGAGAAATGTTTTGGGTAAATTCAGTTCACTATCCTGATATTCTTCCTTCTATGAATAAGGGTGGTAGTTCTTATGACCCAGTTTCAATTGCATTCGTTTCAGATCTGCATTATGGATCCAAATATTTCAAGCAAAAAGAGTGGGATAAGATGATTACATATTTAAACAGCTCAGCTGAGACCGCACAAAATATAAAATATTTAGTTCTAGCTGGGGACTGCGTAGATGGAATAGGAATTTATCCAGGTCACGAGAAGAATTTGGCCATAACAGATGTTTACAAACAATATTCAGATTTTGCAGCCATGTTAGATAAATTACCAGACCACATTACGCCTATTATGAGTCCAGGAAACCACGATGCGGTTCGCCCTGCAGAACCACAGCCAATGCTAGAACCCGACATTCAACAAGATTATTCTAATACTATTCATACTGGCAATCCAGGGAGAGTTAATTTATCTGGAATAGATTTATTAACTTATCATGGAAAGAGTCTTGACGATATGATCCCTATGATGAGTCATGTAACATATGATAAGCCAATTGAGGGAATGAAAGAAATGTTGAGAAAGAGGCATTTAGCTCCAGCATGGGGACTTAGAAATGCATTATCTCCTGAAGAAGAAGATCAAATGGTTATCGTAGATAAACCAGACATATTTGTAACAGGACACACACATTCTCATGGTGTCGAATGGTGGAGAGGAATACCATTAATAGTTTCATCCACATTCCAAGGATTGACTGGTTTCATGCAAATGATGGGCAGTAAACCAAAAATAGGATATCTCACAGTCTACAATATACAGAATCGGCAAACCAGAATCATTAGTTTCAGTGATATAGTATAAGATAACCCACTTGTATTAAATAGGTAATAGGTTCTAGTGATGATTAGAGAGTATTAATATGGAGATAAATAAAGTTCATTTGGGGGATTGTTTAGAGTTAATGCCAATTCAAGTTGAAGATAAAAGTATTGATATGATTTTTTGCGACCTACCATATGGAACAACTCAATGTAAATGGGATAGTATTATTGACTTGGATAGATTATGGAATGAGTATAAAAGAGTTATCAAAGATAATGGCGCAATAGTGTTGTTTGGTTCACAACCTTTTACCAGCACACTAATCAGTAGCAATTTAAAAATGTTCAAATATGCCTATACTTGGGACAAAATTACCTCAACTAATCACTTGAATTGTAAAAAACAACCATTAAGAAGGGTTGAGGAAATATGTATTTTTTATAAAAAACAACCTACATATAATCCACAAGGATTAATCAAAGGTGAGTTTAAAAATAAAAGAGATAATCATTTTAAACATAAAAAGGGTGAAAGAGTTTATGGTGAGCAAAAAGAATATGATGCTGTCGCTAAATATACAAATTATCCTACTAATCTTCTACAATTTAGTAATGGCAATCATAATAGCCTTCACCCCACTCAAAAACCATTAGAGTTAATTGAATATCTTATTAAAACATATACTAATGAGGGTGATGTAATTTTAGATAATGCGTGTGGAAGTGGAACAACAGGAGTAGGTGCTAAAAATCTGAATAGAAATTATGTATTGATGGAGTTAGACTCTAAATATTATGATATTACGGTTCAAAGGTTAAAATAGTTAATAACTAGTAGAGATGATTAGATGAAGCCTATTGTAGTATTATCCTTATTCGATGGTATCTCATGTGGGCAATTAGCTTTACAGCGAGCCGGTATACCGATAAGCGTATATTATGCTTCAGAAATAGATAAGAGAGCTATGGCAGTAACTAATAAAAATTTCCCCAATACAGTGCAATTGGGAGATGTTCAAAATTGGAAGGCTTGGGATTTTTCTGAATTCGGCCCACCAGATTTAATAATGGGTGGATCTCCCTGCCAAGGTTTTAGTCACGCAGGTTTATTACTTAATTTCCAGGATCCTCGATCTAAACTATTTTTCGATTTCGTAGATATAATTAATCATTTTAAACCTAAATATTTCCTATTAGAAAATGTAGGGATGAAGGCAACTTGGGAAGCTATTATTACTAAACACATGGGAGTAGAACCAATTAAAATAGATAGTGCCCTGGTCTCTGCATCCCATAGAAGAAGAAATTATTGGACAAATATACCAGGAGTAAGCGCCCCCGCTGACAAAAATATTAAATTATCTTCTATCTTTGCACCGGGTGATGAAGTATCTAGTAAAGGTATTACATGGAATTCGGGAAGCATAGTAGGTAGAAAGTTAAATGCCCAAGGAAAAAGGGAAGATTATAATAAAAATATTAAATACACCCAATGTTTCCAAGTCAGATTGGAACAAGATAAAATTAATTGTCTGACAACAGTTCAAAAGGATACAGTATTAGTAGCTTTAGATCCAGGTCGACATCCAGGAGCTTTTACAAAATATACTAAAGGTGTTGATTGGAGATATCTATCCGCCGAAGAAGTGGAACAATTAATGACTATCCCAAAGGGCTATACAGCTATCAAAATCAATAATAATTTAATTGTCGATTCCAGTAGACATAAAATGTGCGGTAATGCCTGGACAGTAGATGTTATTTCACACATATTCAATAATATAGTTACGCTCCCGTAGCGTTATTATTGACACCCAGAGGAGGTTACGATCCGTGCCAGAAATTAAAAATAAATATAAAGTCGCCCCACTTGAAGATAGAGAAGAAAATAAAATATATTTACATCCAACTCAGACTCACCTTCCCGTTACTTGGCATCCAGCAGGTGGATCCGAAGGATATGCAAGAAGTCAATTTAGATGTGTAGCTCACAAGCGAAATATAAATTCTTGTAAAGATTGTGGAGTATCAAATTTATTTTGTTCTCATGGAGCTCAAGGATACCGGTGCACTCAATGTAAAACGGAAGGTGTTGGAAATCCCCATAGACTTTGTGATCATGGATTTAGAAAAGAACGTTGTGGGTCTAGCAATCCTGGTTGTGATCCTAACGGTTACAAAGAATTATGTAAACATTCTATCCGCTACGCCAATTGTATAAAATGCGCCCCAGAACAAGTTTTAGTTTCTCGTGTTCGAACCAGGATCTGGCAAGCCATTAAAAATCATAAGAAAGAATATAGAACTTTAACTTTAATTGATTGCACCCCAGCAGAGCTAAAGAAACATTTAGAATCGCAATTTGATTCTAAGATGTCTTGGGATAATTATGGTGTTCATGGGTGGCACGTTGATCATAGAAAACCTTGTGACGCTTTCGATCTCTCGGATCCAGATGAACAAATACAATGTTTTCACTATACAAATCTTCAACCAATGTGGGGACCAGAGAACTGTAGTAAAAGTAATAAATTTGACCTCAAAACCTTCACACACAATTGGAACGGCAACCAATGGGTCTTGAATACAATCCGAAGGGTATAAATACTATGAGCCCCATCATATGAACATGGGCGGAGAATTCTCACATGATGATATAACTACCTTGAACGAGGAATATGAGGATCAGTATGGTAATGTATGGATAAAAATCCGCTCTAAAATCTTCCCAGATGAGATAAATCGTATCATGTTAGTCCCATGGACACAGAAATAGTTATATAGATGATGATACTTAGCTATTCACATGGATAGGACCCGCACGGGATTGGTATGTATAATGCTGTTTGCGTTCAGCCTAGCTGGATGTTTAGATGGAACATTTTTAGATGATGACGAATGTTGTGAGCAAGGACAGCTCCCAACCATTATTTATAATGAAACCTGGAATGATAGCCATGTATTTACTACTGTGATGGGATCTGGATATGCTACTACTCACGATTACAACGCAAGCATAAATGTTACTCTTGACTTACATTGGAGTATTTCATATAGGTTTGAACAACCCTTGATAGGATCCTCTGGATATGTAAATGTTAGTTTTGAACAGAATGGAATTACATTGGCTTCTGAAGAATACACAGGTGATGGGTGGAATGAGAGTTTCAACTTTACAATCACATTAGATGCGAACTCCAGCGGAGAACAATCTGGATTTTCAATAGTTATCCAATCGGTGGGCTCGGATCACGGACTTAATGGCGGATCTCAAGATTATTATTTAATTGAAACAGTAATTTACTATCACTGAGGTGAATATCATGGTAACAATATGTGGTCTTTGCAAGAAAGAACTCCCAGAATCGTGTCGCATTTCAGATAAGACAGGACAGACATATCCAGGTTATTGTAATCAATATTGCTTCACTGCTTTCCATAAAGGAATAAGAGAAAAGGTTTCACTTAGAAATTATAGCTCTCATGAGCGACACAATGGACACATGGTCTGGCCATACCTAACTATCCCTTGTGGATGGTGTTCTGATAATACAATAGAGATCAAATACAATAAATTAGGACACTCAAATAGAGTTTTCTGTAGCAGAGCTTGTTATAAAGAAATGTCCAACCTAGGCGGCAGAAGATCATTTGCAAAATTTACTATTCTTAGGAATCTTGCCTTGAATCCAACCAAAAGATATACAGCACTTCAAATTGCTGAATTCATAGAACCATATGGTTCTGTGGGAGGATCCTTAAGTGGACGTTCTATTGGAGCAATGTTAAGAGTTTATGTTGCGAGAGGAACTATTAAGTCTTTCGGAGATTCTACACATACGAAAGAATATCAAATTGCATCTAGTGTCACCAATTCTTCAATCCCAATAGGCAAATACATTTAGGGTCTTGGAGACATTAAGCAGGGATTCCCGAGTGGCCAAAGGGACCGGACTTAAGCTCCGGTGTGAAGCACTTCATAGGTTCGAATCCTACTCCTTGCACCAATAAATTACGCTGGTTTACGCTATAATGGAGGTAACGAGGCAAACATATAAATAGAAGAAAATTTCATTATAAATTGCATCGAAGCAAAGGGCACAACTGAGAGTTCGAAGCAAGGCAGTTAATGAGTATTTTTCTTTCAAATTTCATTCATCCACTCACTCTGTCTTTCAACCCGCTCTCACTTCTTTTTTCTCCATTGAAGCATAGCTTTCAAATAGTCGTTTATCTGATATTGGATCATGGTGAAGAAGCCTATCGAACATACCACAGTCATTGGGTTCGCATTTATTGTATTCGGTGGAACCTTATCTGTTTATCATTTACGTCACCTCATGAAGTCATCCACAGATAGAACCGAATTAAGAATAGCTGCAGCTATCTTTGGAGGATTATTAATTTCAATGGGATCTAATCTGATGGCAGATGCGATCCACGACAAAGTTACTGGAGCCAATATCTAAGTATTCAAGTGATATCATATATGTCCCGAAAAAATACGCTCTACAAAAAGATAAGGTGAACATTTATGGATTTAAAGAAATACAAACACAGCCTAGGAAAGCCAAAAGAAGGACTACACAGTTACAGATTACCTGGAGATGTAGCACTTGTTGACACTTCTCTAACGATAGTGAGTGCTTATGCAATAACTTACATATTCAAAATCCCAATAAGTTACACAATAATTGGTATGTTTGGTTTGGGAATAATTGCTCATAAATTAGTAGGCATTGAGACTTAAGTCGGAAGCCTTATATACCTGGTATTCCTTGGTATGGTTGTAAGAGAAGTGGTGCACCTCTTGTCCCTACCAAATTGCACCGAACCAGGATTAAAAATCACAATGGAGTGAAAAGCGTGTCTGATTCAATCGTTATCACCTTATCAAATGATGAAATTCAGTGGTGTTGGGATCACGCACGAGCTATCGTGGAAAAATATGATGGACACGGATCCAAAGGATCTGGGGTGTATTCACATAATAAAGTCGGCTCGAATGTTGTAGGAGTTAAAGGAGAACTAGCAACAGCTCTCTGGATGGAAAATGAATTTAACAAAGATGTAAATTATTCACAGCCATTAGTCTTGCGCCATTATGAAAATATAACACCTTTTAATGGTTTACCAGGAGATGTTCAAATCGAATATACTGGAGGAACAGTATCACCACCAGTAGAAATAAAAGGACTTCGAAGACATCAGTGGGATAAATTCAAAAGAATGATTCCACCAAGGCAACTGAAAAAATATTGTAGGGCTAATGCGATAGTTATATGGACAGTGGCTGATACTAAGGGATTAGATCAGGAAAAAGTAATTCTCAAGGGATGGAATTTCGCTAGTGAAGTAGAAGAATTTGGAATCGAGTATCAGACAATCTGTGAGAATATATGGCTACAAGAAGATGATAAGATGCGTCCTATGAACTCTCTTTTGACTTCCATCTAAACAATAATATAATATAGTAGGTCACCCTAGTTATTTAATAGCTGGGTGTGAGAACTATGAGTAAATCAGGAGATAAATTGTATTGGGCTACTCTAATGCCTGTATTCTGCTCCCAAGCAAAGAACCCGAATGAAATAGCATACGATATACTCGATAAAACTTCCGGATTGCTTTTCTATACGAAATCCAATAAAGATATAAAATTTTCTAGTTCAATATTAGATACTATAGGTGCACAAGCTCCAGAAGATATTGAATTATCTTCTTCTTTATTAGTAGGCACTACATGGGATGGCCCTGATTTTTTCAAAGCATATATACTTGATGCTGTCTGTGGCTACACAGTTGGTGCCGGAGATGAATATTTTTCGTCCCTTCCTCAAATATCAAAGAAGTCTGGAAAAAACTACTTAAAGTTTACTCCCGAGGAGATGCAGAATCATTTCTTATTAAATTCAGGTCTGTATATAATAGACCCAGTTCGCCGCTGGAGGTTTTCCACGTTACCTATTATTCCCAATCCAGATTTTGAATTAGCTAACGCAATACTAGATTTTGAATATGGGAGTGATATCGAAGAAGCTATGCATAACACTTCTAAGGAATTTTATGAATTACTATTTCCAGATACTTATGGATTCTCCACAACTTTAATATTCCCAAATCAAGCTGAGGTAGATGATGATCAGGGTGAATTAAAAAAGATTAAGGAGTTGGCTTATGCTAAATTTATCGAGGAATTAGATGGGGATGATCTAGAGGGTCTGATAAAAACACTCTGGCCTACGGAGAATATAGATCCATACACCGGTAAAAAAGAGACTTCGCCGTGGGGAGATAATCCATACAAAAGGGATCCTTATGATTCATCTGCAGCCTCCGCTGCATCTGCTACTTATGAAGATTATAAGAAGTATATGAAGAAATACAAAGACGATCGCTGGGATCCAGGAGCATACAACAAATGAATTTTAATTATAATAACTTTCCTTTAGATCTAAACAACTCTAACTTAGTCTTAAATTGGATAAATACATTGTGCACGGGAAATGTGGATAATATAGTTTCTCTTTACGCTAGTAACGCCGTATTGCTGGGAACCTTAGCAGAATCCATAGCAGAGGGAAAACATGAGATTAGAAAGTATTTTGAGATGTTTACAAAATCTCAACCTTGTGGAAAAATAACTACTATTATAGAACAAGATTTTGGAGCCATTAAAGTATTCGATGGAACTTATGATTTTAATTTAACAGATCCCGATACAGGATCTAAATCGAGTGTATCTGCGCGCTACACATTTGTATTTCAATATGTTGCAGGGACATGGCTGATAGCAACTCACCATTCTAGCAAAAACCCGTGATATTAAATAGTAGTATGCCTTACTTAATGGTAGATGACTTTCGGACACGACTATTTTGGAACTGGTCCTATGGGTCTTGCAGCTGAAATTTTGCTTACTGAAACTTCCGGTGACCTGAGTGTGGGACAACCTGGTCATACTTCTCAACTCACCGTAACAGGCCAATCAGTCATGGCCAACACCCACCCAGATTATGAATACGCTGATATATTAGATCCCTCAGAAACTAATTCAGCACCCAGCGAAGAAAGTTCAACCACAGAAACTACTACTACAGGATCCCCACTTCCAGAAGATGAACTTACCGATCCAGATTCATTTACTCCCGCAGAAGCTGGCTGTAATTGCGCACAATTAAATGAAACAAAATGTTTTGATCTAAACAAAAGGTGTTATGAAATTAAACAAGAAGATGGAAGCTATAATTGTGAATGTTATACCTACTGGGAAAGATTTAAGTTGTATTTCCAATAAGTCACCAGAAAGAGTTAAATAGGTGTTTCACCAGTAGTTTAACTATGAGCCAACTTGATATGCTTACGCACCATTTTGCAACAACGAATTCGATTTCCGGTATTGAAGCATCGGCAATCTATAAGATTAGAGCACTACCACGAAGGATCTCCGATTTAGAGGAACGCGGTTGGGTTTTCAATCGAGTATGGAAAACGGATCCGTCAGGACAAAGATATAAGAGATACATAGTTATCACTACACCTTAGTTCCGATATATGACTTAATCTGTAAGAAGTGTTAAATAGGTGTTTCACCACTAACAATAGTATGTCTTCGCACCCGCGCATAGATGAAACATTAGATATCATCCCTCGCTGGGGGCTAATAGCTTTCACAGGATTTCTAGGTGAATACAATACAACCTATCTATTAGCAGAACAGGGAACTAATCTAGCACTCCTTAATGCGAATGTAATCTCCATAGGAATTATGTTAGCAGCCTTTATGGGATTCGGAATTCAAACCTTTAAGATTTACTTATCTGGAAAGAAACCAACAACTTTAGAAGATTTTACAAATTCTAGGATCAGAGTGAGCGAAACCACCACACTAGTGGATCCAGACGAGAAATCTTCAGACTGATTCATTTAAGAGATAAGGTGGAATTCTACTATGTCTACACACCCACCAGAAGATCCTCGGAATATCTGTGAAATTATTGTTCTTTCTCGTTTGCGTGAAGAATTAGATGAAGCCTATCGACAGCAGCAAATCCACCATAAAGATATGGAAGAATTCACTTATTGGCAGGGCAAAGTGCATGGCCTAGAAGAAGCCGCTCGAATTATGCAAAAGTATTCTCGGTGTGGAAGTAATGATGGGTCCTCTGGACCGCGTTCCTTTGGGGGCTTTATTTAACCATGGTTTCCTCAGTAGATTTCTGGAGGCCAATTGTGGGCACCATAGCATTGCAGCCTCTAGCTTTAGCTTGGGCTGCCTATTCAGAAGTGCCTTATTTAGAAACCCTGGGAATCTTTACAGTGCTCTCTACAATTTATCTAATTCCAGTTTACGCTTTATATCAAGCACACGCAGAAAAGATAGCACAGAGGGTCTTTGAGACATAAGTATAAATAGGTAGTATCTCCATTTCAGTTTAAGGAGATGAAGAAGGAATGCCAGAAGGTCCACAAGTTAAAAGAATGGTAGAAATCTTGAATGATGCAATTCGTGGAACTAGAATTATGAATATCATTTGCCACGATGATCGATACTCTCCATCAGGATCACAACTTCGTGGATCCGCCGCAGAATTCTTAAAAGAATCTAGAGCGGGAGGAATATTAACTATTTCCGAAATTCGTTGTCATGGAAAATTTATCTATCTCAGAATCCGAGGATCTAATCCCGTGCAAGACCAGTGGAGAGTTTTTCACACATTAGGAATGGGTGGAGGCTGGAGTATTTCTCGAAAGCCAAAGAATCATCTTTGTCTAGAACTTGTTCTCGCTAATAAGAATGGAGCGGATCCATTTTCAATTTACTACTACGATTCTCGTCGATTTGGAACTTTTAAGTTTCTAGCTGGTGACGAAGGTATTTATGCATTACAAAGAAAACTAACAAAGGAGCTCGGACCAGATTTGCTAGACCAAGAAAAGCCAATTGGAGTTTTAGGATTCAAAGCTCGTCTAAAGGCAAGAAAGGGAACTTGGACGGTTGCCCAAGCATTAATGAATCAATCTGTGGTAGCTGGTATTGGAAATTATCTAAAAGCTGAAATAATGCATGACTCTCGTGTGTCCCCTCACAGAACTTTAGAATCACTAACTGATGAAGAAATCGCTCGTCTTCACGCAGCCTCCCTGGATCACATCAATAGAGATTATCAAGCTAAGAAAGATAGATCTGTTCCACGCTATACATTTAGTGTTTACAATAGAAAAACTTGTAGAGATTGCAAGAAGCCCGTTAAGAGAGAGAAAACGGCAGACAAGCGCACAAGCCATTGGTGTCCATCCTGTATCGCTCAATCTACAGAATTGCCGGATGATTGGAATTGGCACTAAAACTGAGGAAGTAAGGAGGGTCTTTAATACATGAGCGGAGAGGTGTGCACTGCTATTCTAATGGTAGTATTAACTTTATATGTAGTAGGCAGTGCTATTATGGATATGAGAAAAAAGAGAAGGTGATATTATGAGTGAAGCCCAATTAATATCAGTTACTCCTGATGCTGAGAAAACTATAGTGGACTGTTTGAGAACATTTATATTGTCTAAGTGGTTGGTATAGTTATGAGTAGTGAGATTTATTCTACGAGGATAGGTATCATCGGTGCTGAGGGACATCTAGGATCCATAATTAAAGATAGACTTAGTTATGTTTATCCAAATGTGTGGGGCATAAATAGAACTAGATGGAATACTAGTTCCGAAGCTAATCATTTTATTAGGTCGATGGATATACTTATATTGTGTGTCCGCCCCGCAGATATTGAAAAAGTTATGCACACTATACGCCATACATCACATTACAAACCTATTATCTCTTTCGCAGCTGGAGTCCCTTATACAAAATATAATTATCCATATCTTTATCGAGCCATGACTAATGTAGCCGCCCAACAAGGAAATGCAAATACGATGATTATGCAACCACCCGAAGCAGATAAGAAAATCATGGAGAATAAGGTAGTGCCAATAATTAAAGAATTAGGAACAGTTACTGAAATTTCGCCAGACAATGAAGATTGGTTAAATGTTCATACAATTCTTGCGGGATCGGGAATAGCCTTTGTTGCATATTTAGAAAAAATATTTGTAACTTGGGCACTTGAACAAGGGCTGGATCCTGATATAACTAACGAAGTAATAAGTCAATTGTTTTATTCTACCGCTAGCTTAACAGATCCTAGATCACTTCCAAAGGGAGAGGGTATTTCAGAGGTAGATGTAATTCAAAAATTAATAGATAGTGTAGCTACACGAGGTGGAACTACTTGGGCAGGTTTAGAAGTTCTAGAAGGAAATAATCCTACTACAGAAACATCTCCTGGATCCAACCTAGAAACACTATTACATGATGCCTTAAATATAGCACTTGAACGTTGCAGAAACCTATAAATAGGTGGTGGAACAATAGAACCCTATGAGCAACCGCAAATATGACCCCTGGGATAATCCTTGGAATCCTAAGAAGCCTTCAAGAGACTTTAGTGCGTTTTTCGGTGGAGACGTTAGTAAACTCGAAGAAATCCTAAATTGGATCCTCGGTGATGAGGGAGTCAGCACTTCTATGTTTGATATGAAAAAGTCTCAATCACTAAAGGGCACAGTTAAGCGTAATGATAGAGTTTACGACATATTAATTAAGGATGTCACTCCAGAACCTGAAGAAGTTCCTGATGAAATTTCTATTGAGTGGGTTGCAGATTTTGGCGAAGGTCATGAAGATTTGAAGGAATAAGCCCTTCATAGAGTTCTTGAAGGTCGCTTTGATAGTGATGGTTTATCGGAGATTGAAGATTATGGAGAGATTACAACAACTGCTTAAGGAATGTGATACCGATTTTTTGTTATTTACACAAACGATTTGTGCATACTGTAACAGAGCTAAAAAAGTTTTAAAATCAAAAGATTTCACATTTTCAGAAATTAATCTTGATCAGGAGGGAGACCTTCGTTTCGAACTTGTTAGATCAACAGGGCATCGGACCGTTCCAACTTGTTTCGATATGCGTGATGAAAAACCAGTTTTTATTGGTGGTTCTGATCATTTAATGGATTATCTCAGATCAAATTGAATCAGCCATTAAAATACTCTACCGCTAACGGCGTTTACTACTTCTCTTATATAGCAGTAGCTTGTTGGATATAATAGATTCCAATGAGTGTATACAATCAGAATAATATTCACAGTGCTATGAAACACTTGGAACGCATACACATTATTATGCCTATTCATAATGTTCCCCTTGACATTTTTAAGAGAGCTGTTCAGTCTGTAATAAGACAATCATTTAGAAAATGGCGATTGACGATCATTGAATCTAAAGAAAGTTTGAAAATGAGTGAAGCCTGTAAAGAATTCTTAGATGAATTAATGTTAGAAGATTCTAGAGTCGTTTACAAAACTCAAAAAGGAGTGGGAGTTTCTTCTGCAAGAAATCAAGCATTAGATGAAGAACGAACTACTTTAGTCGCATTCTTAGACGGTGATGATTGGTGGGAATCTACTTATCTTGAAGTCATGGCTGGTTACGCCGGAGCTATGCCTGAAAAAGATATATTTTGGTGTAAAGCAATGTATCAAAATAATGTGGTTTCTCAGTTTACTGGAGGCCATGATGTTCAGCTTTTACCATTCGAAGAATATGAAGATTTAGATTATGTGCATGAAGATCTTTATCATTATTATTTTATGACTGTGCCTGTGTATCCTAGTGGAATGATAGTGAGAAGAAATGCAATCGAAGAAGTCGGTCTTTTTGATGAAACAATTAATCGAGTAGAAGATGTTGATCTACTGATGAAATTAACTGAACCGAACATAGAAGGAGTTTCAAGGAAATGTTATTACGTTAATTTCCCATTAATGTATCGAGACATGAGTAAAGAAGATACTAAAATGAATTCCTGGATCACAGCTGAAGAATCACAAGAATTATTATCCTTGAGATATCCATTACCTGATTCATATAATCAACCATCTCACATTCCAGACACAGATTGGAGTTTAATTTTAGATATTGTAGCTCCTCTGGTGAAATAACCAAAAACATTAAATATGTCCTACCCACTAGAATAGACTATGGGTGATCTTTTGAGTAAAGATAATTGTGAACATGACTGGATCCTCAGATCAGAACTCTATCAATCTTATTTTCTTTGTAAATTGTGTCACAAAATCAAATACACACATTCAGGTGGATTAGGGAAAGGAACGGTAACTTAGAGAAACATATAAATAGGTGGAACACCTATCTGGAAGTATGGGCAGAACCCAGCAATATCGTATTACCGAAGACCACCTCGATTGGTTAATGACTTTAAACGGTGATCAAATGATTACTGTAATTACTAGATTGACGGATCGAATGTCTTCCATATTATCAACCCTACATGAAAATGGAGAAATACCTAAAGAAACTCAAGCTCTATTTCATATAGAGGAAATAGGAGATATGAACGCGAATAGAACTCATTTACTTGGTGGCGTTAGCACACCTTCTATCGGTGGAAGAACTGAGGGTTATTGTTCAGACGAATGTTGGTGTAAAACAATATGAGTTCTGATGATCCACTTGGACACGCGAATAGAGTCCCACTAGGAATGCAATGCTCAGCTTGTAGAATAATTAAAACAGATTTGATAATTCATCCAATAACTCAGCTTTTGACTTGCCGTCTATGCGTAGCCAATGATGATTGCTTCGGTCCAACCTTCGCAGGGGCTTGAATACATGGAATCAGTTGCATTTCAAAATTCGTGGAACGCGAAGGGTTATATTTTTCACTGCTGCCTCGAAAGTGGGAGTTTGCCTATGTATATCCATGAGTCTACGCCTGTTTGCCCCGAATGTGGTATAAATGTGGGTTCAACGCAGAGTTAAATAGGTGATGACTACTTAATAACATTATGGCTGGAAAGCTTAAGGGACAAAGATGCTACTTAGCAGGGCCTATCGATCATGCTGAAGATGATGGGATCGGTTGGAGAATCATGATGACGGACTGGTTATCTGAACGCGGAGTCATGGCATTGGATCCTACTAATAAAAGAACATCAAACACCATTTTTAATGAAATTGGTGATGAACAAAAGAATTTGGGGCAACTTAGGGAATTAGGTCGTTATCACGAGCTAAGAGATGCCATGAAACCAATAGTTTTAGCAGATTTAAGAATGGTAGAAGTATCGGACTTTTTAATTGTATATCTGGATCCTTCTGTGCAAATGTGTGGAACCTGGGAAGAACTCTTTGTTGGACTACGCCAACACAAACCCGTTTTGGTTGTGGTGAAGGGTGGAAAACAAAAGTTAAATTTCTGGATGTTCGGTCGGATTAATCCCGATTTCGTATTCGATTCTTTCGAAGATGTTAAGAAATACTTAATAGGAGTAGATGATGAAACAATTAGAGCAGATTCTTCTCGTTGGATATTTTTCGATTACAACACAGATCCTGAGATGATACTACCTACACAAACGTAATTACTAAATAGTAGTGCAAGGTAGTCATTAATGGTAATTCCTATGATTATTGAAGAACTAACTAAACTCCCTGCTGCTTCGTCTAAAGTTGCTTCGGATACTATGACTGTTCTCACAGATGAAGCTAAACACATCGATGATGTCATAGATCATGTTCTACATGATATGGAACACAAGAAAATATTCGGAATACCTGAAGATATTTTTCTAGTTCTAGCTATTGATGCAATATTAATTTCCTTAAGACTCTCAAATAAACTCAAAACTGGACAGTTCATAGGAGCCAAAGTTGTGGGAACTGGATTATTAATTGGTTCTCATTGGCTTGGAATACCTGGAGCTTGAGTAAATGGGTAGATCTGATTTAATAGAACATCAAAAATTGGACAAAGATGTCTGGGTGCTGCCTTCAGAAGAAGAAACTACTCAAAGTCTTCAGCTTAAAGCTTTAGAATTGGAAAATAAATTAATTCTTATAGCATTCGGAGTCATAGTTGTATTATTCGGATTTATGGTTGTTACATATGGGGCATATTGGTGAATAGTAGAATATTTCTAGCTTTCCTCGTGTGGGCGTTATGTTCTATCGGAACTACCGCTTTTTTCGCTCAACTTGGCTGGATTTAAAATATATAAGAAGTATTATGTAGTTCGCACCTACATTATTTACTATGGTAACGGAGTCTCCATCAAATCCCTATGCTACCAAAAAGGTAACTCCACCGAATCGTGTTGTATTAATTGATGCCGGATATTTTATAGGAAGGCAAACCAGGTGGTGGCGACCTAAAGCTGGCCCCAGATATCGCTGGGCCAAGTATAAAAACAATCCTACAGGAGCTACGCTGGCTTCCTTTCGTAGAGCTTGTGCTAAAGAATTAAATAAAGATCTAGGTTTTCTTAAATTTAGAATTAATCAAATGGGATTCGGATCAAAGTCAGCAGCTCATGGAACAGAAATAATAGTTTGCTACGACGGAGTTAAAGGTAAAATCGGTAGGTTAGATGAATTCGTTGCCTACAAAGCCCACCGGAACGCGAACTCAGAATGGAAATCAGAAGATGGCTCAATACCTGACCTGCGGACTAGTTTTACAGAATATGGTTACAACCCCGATCAACTCATTGCTAACAAAGCGGGAACTTGGGGATGGAGTTCTTGTTATTCAGAATATGAAGAAGCGGACGATTGTTTAGCTAGGCAAGTATCTAGAATTTTAGCTGATAAAACTAACTATCCAGATCCTAAAATTTTAATTATAACTAGTGATCAAGATATCTGGCAACTATGGGGAGGCAAAACTTCTGGATCCAACTCTGAGCTTTCTGATCCTTTCCTCCATCCAGGAGTTCTACAAATTCATAATATGGGTCGCTTGATAGACTCTGCAGCAGAATTAAAAGCAGTAGATATTCCTTCATGGAGTCTTTATCCAGACCACAAAGCAATTACTGGCGATCCATCCGACAACATTCCTGGCTGTCCAGAAACAGGAGCCAAAAGAGCATCGACACTAATCAACACCTACGGGGGTCTTGAATCCATCCCAGATGAATATTTAACAATAGCTTTCGTCGCAGATGCAGAATATATTTCTGAGAAGTTGGAAGCTTGGAGGGCTGAAAATAATTATACTTACAAACACTGTATTGAAACTTATGGAAACTATTTCCATGGTCTACTTAAAAAGAAAATATTAAAAATTCATGGAGAAGATTATGAAGCTATTAAAGATATCGTCGACAATAAGGGATTTATAATTTCTAATTATAAAGATGATTGCATAACTTACAAGCGAATAATTAAATTACCATTTGATAGCTTTAGTTAATTGAGGGAGAAAAATGAAAAGGTGGTTATTTTTTGGATGTGAGGTGAAGGATCACCTCCATGATGAAATCTATGTGCAATTCATGGCGAATGTCTTTTCGGCTATCACAACAGCTGTTCTCATTGGCGGTTACCATGTTATCTTCCATTTGTGAGAGTGGCTTGACCTATTTTAAGAAGTATTAAGTAGGTAATTCCATCTAGACAATAATACATGACGAATGAATTACGTTTTGATCGCAAACTATTGGAAGAAGCAATAGAGTTTGCTGGCCCCGAAGGAGAGGGCCGACATAGACTAGTATATCACTTTTTGTGTATGCTAAGAGAAGCTGGCTGGAATTGGAGAACCGAATATCTTGTTGTATTATATGATGGGGAATCTGAACCCGATTATGATGAAGAATACGCGAATTATTTAGATCGTATGGCAAGTGCATTACCGGCTACTTGGCCCGCAGAGTTATTAGATGATATTACGGAGGAAGAATAATGGTTATATTTACAGATCACGAAAGTGTGACTCAATTTACATTGGGATTATTAATAATATCTTTAATATTCTCCGGATACTTATTATTTAGAATTCGTGAGATGGGGGATAATGTAGAATGTATGCACGAAGCTTTACATGAATTAATATTAGATATTGATGAAGATTCACAAATGACACTAATTTCCGAACTAGATCTGTCCGACTATGTTTTAGAATTTGCTGATCACTTAGGTTTTCCAACTTATAAACATAATGCCCCAGATATCCCTGAAGAAAATAATTCAAGTGATGTCTCAGATTGGGATTCGGGATCAGATAAGTGAACGCAGGGTTTAAATAGGTGATACGCCTATGGAAATATATGGTAGACTCAGTAGATGCTGAAGATCCTTGGTCTGGTTTTATAGCTGAAGCATATGAAGAATATCATTCAACAGTGGATCCTGATATGGATCAAATAGACCAGTGGCTGGAAATGAAAGACCTCGTTAAATTAACGGTTACAGAATTGGAAGGAGAATCTAATCCTGTATTAGAACAAACTCTCATACATGAGATGTGGAATATTATCTATCCTGATGTGCACTGGGTTCATGTAACTTATGATACTAATGCTTTCGGTTGGGGCAAACATCACATTATGCCATTTATGTTATATGATGATTGGTTAGTGAATCAAGATAGAATAAATTTTGAGACTGGCGTAGTAGAGGATGGAGATTTGATGACTATTATAGGCAGCTATTCTCGAGTGAGACAAGAGAGACAAACGCGAGCCGCTTTTAATAAAAAGTTGAGAAGCAAGTTTGATGAGTGGAGGTGAATTCTTGACTCAAGAAACTACTAAGAATTGGACAGTGGATATTCACGAAGATCCTTATTTTGCATTGCAACTTAATGGAGAGCACAAAGCATTGCCCTCTGGAGATTTTAAGCTGGCTATTCCTGAACGGGAGAACTATGTCTTAATTGAAAGGAAAACCTGGACGGATGCTTATTCTTCATTTAGAACTCGTAGGATCGAAGATCAATTAGCTCGAATGTTAATAGAAACTCCTAATGCTATTCTTCTAATCGAAGGAAATCAGAAATCACTTTATACTAATGATAAAAATCAATTAGAAAATCTGATTAGTTTTCTCAATAGAATGTCAGCCGAGATTTGTCCCGTAGTTTATACTACTGGAACAAGTGGAACAGCCCGTTATCTAAAAGCTTTGGAAATTCGAGTTTCATCAGGAGAATATGGGAGATTAGTTAGAAAGCCTACTATAGTCTCAAGCTCCAGAAACAAACATCACGCATTATTAGAATCTATACCTGGGATCGGTAGAGCGTCTGCAAAGAAATTACATACTATGTTTGACTCCTTAGCAGATTTCATATCACAGATAAACAACGCGGATCCAGACACATCACCACTAGTCTCACAAATAGGTCCTGCGAAATTTGAGAAACTTAAAAAATTCGTTGATACTCAGTGGCCTAACAAACCCGCAGAACGTAGGGTCTTGAAGACATATGCTGATAAGGGGGAATAATATGCTGCCAATCTTAGAGTGTTTGAGTTGTAATGAAATTATAATTTATACAGAAAGTGGAACAGCTCCAGGTCATAAAAATTGTAATTGTGGATCACTTAAAACTACTCTTACAGTCCCAGGATATGTGACGATAGCTTCAGATCCAAGTGATTATAAAATTAGTTGGCCTGAAGAAGAAGAATGAGAAGTCTTAAGTAACAGTGAATACCACCATTACTTACCATGAATCCCATCTCTCAAACGGTGGCATTTGATATTTTCGTTTACGCGGATTATGCAATGGTTACTATGAGTGAAGAAATTGTTGAGGAGGAATAAGTATGATAGTTTATTGCTATGCCTGTCGCCGTGCTATACAATTAGGAGAGGGATACGAAACGGATAGATCAGGGAATAGATTTCATATTTCTTGTCATAAAAATAATATTGTAGTGAAGCCTTGGGGAACTCGGAGAATTTGAAATGTCCGATTCGTGGAAATTACCACCTTGTGTAATGTGTGGTAATATACAACGGGTCCACAAGCCGTGCCAATTATGTGGGGATTTATATTGTTATTCACTGCCCTGGCAACATTCTTGCTATGGAAAGCATGACTGTTTTGGTTATGATGACTACGGACAACCAGTTTTAGGATGAAGCAAAGTTATTAAATAGTCGCTAGGATGAATAAATAATATGCCTAAAAGTGCCTATACTTGTTGTCTCTGTGGAGAGGATCAATTTGGATACGGAAATAACCCTGCACCGTTAGGGACAATGCCCGACGTTTGTTGTGCCACTTGTAATTCCTCTAAAGTCATTCCGGCGAGACTTTTTATGATGAGTAATAGAGAATTTTCAGCCGATGATTCACAGGATGGAGCCGCCGCAGCAATAGTAGGTGGAATATTTACTGTATCTATGGGTGCCTTATTAGAACATTTAGGAACCGCATTAAATAATAAAGATGCTCCCGCAGCTACATTCTTCAAAGATTGTTTAGATTATATGGCT
>Ga0257122_1000623_pt1 | contig 30071 bp, 31 predicted proteins | sample SI106_120metaG_FD_190146 | JGI IMG/M metagenome (GOLD analysis project Ga0257122, IMG submission 190146) | Marine microbial communities from Saanich Inlet, British Columbia, Canada - SI106_120 | ecosystem: Environmental > Aquatic > Marine > Inlet | place: Canada: British Columbia | collected... | reverse complement strand
TCTGGCCATTACGCTGTTTTGTAGTATCAAAAAATTACAAGTAGGGGTTTTTAAAATGATAGGGGTCCACACAGCAGGCGTTATCCACTTTTTGGGTAGTGTTAAAGTTAGGGACACAGAATACAGGCAATAAGCCCAATGATGTCACATGTACAAAAAACAGAAGCTTCACACGATGGACATTTTTTTTAAAAAAAAACGGTACTTTAACTCGCCTTACAAGTACGATTTTGTTTTTGATAGGTATTTCGACGAATGTGACACAGCAAAGGAAACGAAAAATGACCTACACACCATCTATAATAGACACCTGCTATGGATTAGGGGGTCTCTAGCACCAGAACGTCTTAGTGTACAATAGCATCAAATGCCAATCCGGGTTTGCGTTAGGGTAAAATTAACAGGGGGTTTTTCGTGGATTTTTACCAATATCAATTACATCCCCTTCAACAAATAAGTATTTTTCCTCGATGTGTATTTTCAGTTTCTCCGTCGGTACTCCACGTGTTCCACACGCCCCACACGAATCACAGTTAGCCAAATCAAGAATTCTGAGCGTGGCGTCAACAGGTTTATCTGTACTCCAGCGACCTAAAGGTACAGGTTTTAAAGATTTAAAGAAACGAAACATCATATACAGTATAAATAGTCCTAAATACAACCATAAATCACAATGAGTAATTTTACACATGAACGTTTCTTTTCTTTGGTGGATCAGGGCATTGACGAACCCGCACAGCGTACACCTGCATGGTTTGCCATGAGAAAAGGCCGTCTGTCCGGTTCAAAGCTCAGTCGCTTTCTCTTTTGCAAAACGGACGAAGAGCGAATTGCCTTTTATGAAGAGGTATTCGAAGCCCGAGAACGTCCACCGTTTACAGCAGAACAATTAGGCTGGATGGCTTGGGGGAGCAAGCACGAAGACACTGCTTTAAAAGAATTCCTGATTCGAAAGCCCGATATTGTGGCGTACGAAGCCCCGTGCGTGTTGCATGGTAGTATTCCATGGCTGTCCAGCACTCCCGATGGCTTCTATGAGATATTCGATTCATCCAAAGAAGAAATGGTGGTGTTGGACACGGGTATTATCGAAATAAAATGTCCAGCGAAAAGCAAGAAGTGCAATAAAAAGGTGACCTATTACTACGTCCCACAGATGTTCCTTGAGATGTGCGTGAGTGACCATAAAAACGCCATCTTTGTATCATGGGGACCGAAGATGCTTCGTGCGTGGCGGTTCGAATGGGACGACGAGTACTGGCGCGTCTTATCCAACATGATGGACAACTTTAAGAATACCAAAAATGGAAGTACGTACGAGTCGTTCAAACGTTGTCAATTTGAGCTTCGACGCGAATGCCATCGGATTGCTGACAATGCTAAACCAATGTTTAAAGGCGACGGGTGGCATTTGGCGTGAAGCATTATATATATATAAGGTTTATATATATATATAATGAGCGTTCGTAAAAGTATCCAGAAAGATCTGATGGAACGTGGATTTTACCCGAAATGGCTGGAAGAATTCATGTCGGATAAACAAGCCAATGTTATATTTGGCAATTACAAGATAATTTACATATTTGAAGACAATACTATTTCCATCCAAAAGAAAGGAAGCAATCCCTCTAGTGTTTACTTCGACTTGTCTACAGTAGAATGCCAAGACCATTTGAATTACCCGAAGGAGCTACATTCGGTACGCTTGGATGGATTTTTGTATCGTTTAGGAAGTATCAAAACCTGCAAAGGCGGTGACCTTTTTAAAATCATGTTTGAAGATAAAGGGTACAGTTTAAAAAAGCGCCATTTTGAAGAATTGGGATTGTGCTTGATTGCTTTGCACGAAAAGGATATCTACGTTTGCGATTTAAAACCTGAAAACATTATGTTGGACAACGACAAACTCGTCTTTATTGACTTGGACATGGCGGCAAACAAAGACAAATTTACAAAGAACAAGTTGACCATTAAGATATCCCAGACCATGTGGTGGGATCCATTGGCATACTGGATAAAAACGGGTCAACGTCATACCATCACTCGGGAACGGTGCATGTACAACGACTGGTTTGCACTGGCCTTAATTTACTTGCACCATGTCTGTTTGGTACATGAAGATACAGAACTGTTGTCGATTCTATCGGCCGGACACCACGACGCAGAATACTACCGCTTTTCATTGCGTCCAGAATATGAGTCTGACAAAATGTACGTTGCAGCATGGAAATTGTACCATACTAGGGCTGTATACAATATGTACAAAACAATGGACTTTTCAAATCAATTTAAAAAACGGTTTGGACCGATTGAACTTTTGCGAGCACTAGTAAATAGATTTCACATCATATAAATTATAATTTGTTGTACATTACATGTCTAGATATCCGTCTCTAAAAAAAGTCCAGACTTTTCCAAAACCTGCAAACTGCCCTTTATGGTTGGATTCTTTCTTTCTCAACGAGTACAAATACTTGAAAAGTGGTGGGTTTAAACATATTTTTAGCAACGGTACGTCTGCTATATCCGTAGAAATAGTAGTAAGACCAAACAGGAACCGCCAAGAGGTGTATGAAATATTAAAGAAGGTCCCCCGCCCATTCAGTGATCACATTATTGTTCCAACAAAGGAATTTGAGTGTGAGTTTACATTCGAAAACGAAACAATGCGAGTTTTGTTTTCATTAATGAGTCTCTGCCCATATGGTGACTTGTTTAGCAAATTTACGGGTGATAAGTATGACATTACCGAAAGGCAAATGTTGGATTTGGGAATGACTTTAAAATATTTGCATTCTATAGGTGTATTTATAAGCGATCTAAAAGCGGAAAATATAATGCACTGCACTTGTGACTGTTTGGCCTTTATCGATTTGGACACCTGTCTACCATCTTCTGCATTTACCTACAAAGACTATACCTTGAATGGAGAACCAGTCACCATTCGGACGTTAACTCGGAGGGCAGTAGTTACGTACTGGTGGAATCCTATGTTTCTAATGATTCGTAACAAAAACACTATTTTATCGGATCACTGTAGATTCAATGATTGGTTTGCATTTGCCATCTGTTACATGTGCCACTGTGCTAAAACGAAGAGTATGTCAGCCAAGTGGGAAGCTCAATTGGTAAAACAATGGGGAAAAGGGTACGATCAATTGGGCGATTGGTCGTTAATGAACTTAGAAAACGAAAAACTGAAACAAGCCATGCTATTGTACAATAAGGGGGATTTGTATTATAACCAAGGGATAAAGTACGCATTCGGTGTCTACAAAAAATTTGTGGCTACAATTGAAACAGTGGTATAAATAGTGAAAGCATGGCCACAAATGTCAGACGACGAAGAAACTGGTCTTTTAAACATGAAACGAAGTAAATATTTTAACAAGCACAGAGCAGACGAGGTGGAATCCTTTATCCGCTCTGCCTATTATATTAGCCTTATGCTATTCTTCCTTCTGGGGTGCTCGATGGTTGGAACTGTGCTAGGAGGCGTCTACCGTAACGCACCACTTACCGAGTCCATCCTGATCACGGTGGCCGGGCCGGTGTACTTGGTCCTCTTTCTGGTCCTTCTTTGTTGCAGCAAACATACGATCTTACGCATGGCACTTGTGATTGTCGTTTCGATATTTGTTTCGTTCATTTCCGGATTTATTTGCGGTGCAAACTTAAAAATTGTTGCAACAACATTAAAAGATAATTAAGCTATAAAAGTAAACCGAATTATATTACAACATGTATGTTATTAAACGTAAAGGTGTACAAGAATCTTTCACAGATTCTAAGGTCAGGCAGACCATCAACAACGCGGTGAATTTGGTCCCAAAACTGACCACTGTGGACGTGAACAAGCTCGTTCAGTTGAGCAACAATGGGGTCGCACAGGCCATGAGCACTTCGGACATGCTCTCGTACCTTGCCGAGTCCGCTGCTTCCATGGGAACCCTGTCGTACGAGTACGGAATTCTTGCCGGGCGGCTAGACTGCTTTGAATTGCATAAAAGCACCCCGGGATCCTTCACTGAAGCCATGAATACGCTTGGAGATATATTGTGCGATACCTTCCGTGAAAAGGTACTTGCATACAACTACGACGCACATGTGAATCACGCACAAGACTTCCAGTACGATATCATTGGTCTTCGTACGTTAAAGAGGTCGTACCTTTTGAAACACAACAACAAAATTGTGGAACGACCACAGTACATGTTGATGCGGGTAGCTGTATTCTTGTCCGATGCCCCGGAGGACGCTATTGAAATGTACAACATACTTTCTGAAGGATGGTACACTCACGCATCCCCCACTCTGTTCAACAGTGGGATGAAACAGCACCAACTTGCATCCTGCTTTCTCATGTCCATGAAGGAAGACTCCATTACCGGGATATACGATACGCTGAAGGAGGTTGCGCTGATAAGCAAAAGTGCTGGTGGTATCGGAATCGACGTGTCCAACGTTCGCGCAAAGGGTTCGTTAATAAAAGGAACCAACGGTACAAGCAACGGTTTGGTCCCCATGTTGCGTGTATTCAACAACACTGCACGGTATGTTGATCAGGGAGGCAACAAACGGAAGGGCTCCTTCGCCATTTACATTGAACCATGGCACAAAGACGTTCAGGATGTACTAAAATTAAAACTCAACCATGGCGTTGAAGAAGAACGTGCTAGAGACCTGTTCTATGCTTTATGGGTGCCTGACTTGTTCATGAAACGTGTAGAATCCGATTCAGAATGGTCTCTATTTTGCCCAACCGAAGCCCCAAAGCTTCAAGACTCTTACGGTGAAGAATTCGAGAGACTCTACGAAGAGTACGAAGCAACGGTGAAAACCAAAGTGACCGTAAAAGCACGCGACTTATGGATGCAAGTCTGTACCACACAAATTGAAACTGGTACTCCCTACCTACTGTACAAGGACGCATGCAACATGAAAACCAACCAAAAAAATTTGGGCACCATTCGGTCGTCCAATCTATGTTGTGAGATCGTGGAATACCATGACAAAGACGAGACTGCTGTGTGTACATTGGCCTCCATTGCGCTTCCAAAGTTTGTCACGCAACATGGGTTTAACTTTGACCGTCTCGTGGAAATGGCCGGTATCGTGACCAAAAAATTAAACTTGGTCATCGACAAGACTTGTTACCCCATTCATGGTGCTATGGTAAGCAACCAGAAACATCGACCCATTGGATTAGGTGTACAGGGACTTAGCGATGTATTTCAAATGATGGGAATGGCCTACGATTCCGAAGAAGCAATGCAATTGGACCGTGAAATATTTGAAGCCATCTACTATGGGTCCGTAAAAGCAAGTATTGAACTCGCAAAAGAACATGGTCCATATGACAGTTTCAAAGGTTCACCCGCTTGTGAAGGTAAATTCCAGTTTGATCTGTGGGGAATACCGCCCACGAAACGATTCAATTGGGAAGAGCTAAGAGGCGATATGATCAATCATGGACTACGCAATTCCCTATTAACCGCCCCAATGCCTACTGCCTCCAGTGCTCAAATACTGGGAAATACAGAGTCATTTGAACCACGTACGTCTAACATATACGTAAGGCGAGTTCTGAGCGGCGAATTTGTTATTGTAAACAAATATTTACAACAGACCTGCATGAAAAGTGGATCATGGACGCCAGAAGTCATCAACAAGATCATCGAAGACAAAGGAAGCATTCAAAATACCAACTTACCGGACGATATTAAGAAGATATTCAAAACGACATGGGAAATCTCCCAAAAATCGTCGATTGACCATGCTGCCACACGTGGACCATACATAGATCAGAGCCAATCCTTGAACTTGTATCTTCCAACACCCACCCATTCGCAACTCACCTCGATGCACTTTTACGCGTGGAAAAAGGGGCTTAAAACTGGTCAATACTACTTACGAACCCGCCCAAAGGCTGACGCCATCGCCTTTACGGTGGAATGTGAATCATGCAGTGCGTAACAATGGAGGTTCGTACTCTTCCAAGACCAATATTGGTGGGTGACGTTTTGGTTTATGGCAAAGAACGTAACCGATTAAAACGCCGATAACAATAACTATACATACAATAATAGACAATACAACCCAATGCATTTTTATAGATTTAATTCATATTTATACACTGTCTACATTTTTAATTTCGTTTGTTCATCAAAACTTTCTATTTCTTTCCCTACATCGTCAAATGCTTTCTTCGTCTTATTCATTTCCGTCTTTATTTCCTTCAATTTTTTCTTCTGGTCCATTGTCGCATTTTCTAAGCCGTTCAAGAGATCAAAAATCTCGGACTGAGTATCCATATCACTACCTTGATTGATCTGGATAATACCCAGTATGCTTTACCTTTAGCTCTAGCCTTTTTAAACGCACGGCTGTATTCAGTTCATTTTTCTGGAGTAGAAGCTTCCATGTAAATAAATATACACATTATTATATACCATTATAGATTTAATTCATATCGCACCCTTCTTTCCGCACGAAAGCCCGCATTAGTATTGGTAGCAACCGCCGCAGCATTTTTCGATGTCTTATAATCATGCCAAAGACAATCGCCTATAGAAACAAGTATATACACTCCGATGGCCATTAAGATAAACCAAACAATCCATAGTCCATCAAATCTACAAACTTTATCGCCGTCTTCGTTGCTTATACAGTGGTCTACCCAATCGCACTTTTTGTTTATTTCACCACAGCATTCGTTTGTACTTTCGGTTTTGTTAATACAGTCGGCATGAACTTGAGCAAGCAACATCATTACAAGCAGTAGTCTCATTTTCTAGGTGTGCACATAACTTATATACTTGTTTTAGGTTAAAAACGATAATATCGACGGTAATACGCTACCTTGGGATTTACCGATTGAACATGGTCCAAAAATGGCCCGGGACGGATCCCCAATTGACTCATACCGTCCCATCCTCAACAGCATCCGATACCCCACATTGTCCTTGCTCAGTTGAATACGACCCGGAAAAACAGAATTCTTACTATGAAATGCCGTTTTCGTTTCTGGAACAAACGTTGATTTAAACATGATTTCTGTAAACTTTCGTCCGTCCAATGCGTGTGTGTTTTTTTATGTGTACCTTTGTGTGTTTTACTTTCCAACGGACCCAATCCTTTTAGCGATGTACTCGTTTGTGTTCATCACAATGTACGGTATATGTTTGAAAGAAGAAGAACGTCTTATGTAGTGTATATAAGAATTAAAAATTCATCCAAAAATGTATTATGTATATCTTCTATTGGTACAAATTATTCTTTCTGTCGTTTTGTACATCGTCCACTATTGTATTTGGAGAAAGCAAGAACGTAGATATGGTCTTATTCTTCTCCTGTGCGTCAACATTCCATTTTTGACCTACAACGTTTTTAATCCATTGTACGATGGTCCAATATTCACGCACCTGTCCGATAATCGCTCACCGATACAAGGAATGGTGATTCGCAATTGGGGTGATACAATACAATGTAAACCGGCGCATATACTTCACCCAACGACAGTTGAAGAAGTACAGGATATTGTTCGCACCAGCGATAAAATTCGCGTTGTTGGTGGCGGGCACTCCTTTAGTCCGTTGGTGTGCACAGAGTATACGCTATTATCATTATCAAAAATGGATTCAATTTTAAATAGAACAGATAATACAGTGACATGCCAAGCTGGGTCTTCGATTAAAAAATTGATTACAAGACTTTTAGAAACCGAGAAAATTATTCACGGATTTGGAAGTATTCAAGATCAATCTCTCGCTGGTGCGTTCTCTACTAGTCATCACGGTCTAACATTCAACTCTTTCGCTGAAGACGTAATTTCTATATCGGCGGTATTGGCGAATGGGACTATTTTTCACACTAGCGATTTATACTTCTGGAGATCGCATTTAGGTCTTCTTGGAATTATTACCAGTATGACCGTCAAGACATATCCCAATTCACAAGTTCGTGTAAAGCAGTCAAAAATTACCATTGACGAAGCAATCCAATTGCTACCACAGGCAGACGCCGGAATTATTGAAACAAACTACAATCAACGCGACCAAGGATTGTTGAAGTACATAACAATTGTAGGAGGTGCTAAAAATGAAAAATATCCGATTAAAACAGACGATTTTGTTTCCGCTATATGGGATAGCATTGTAATTCCAACTGTTGTCCTCTTTCCATCTTTGAGTACACTTCCATTGTTAAATTATGTTGGAACGAGTGAAATTGAAGCACCAATGGTAGAAGCGTGGAGTAAGTTTCCAGAATACGGGATGATGTATAGTGCATATGCTATCCCATTTGAAAACTGTAGTAAATTTTTATCATCCATCGATAGTGGGCCACACAGTGTCAGTACCATTTTAATACGGTATCTTCGCGCACAAGAAAATACAACTTGTTTAACATTTGCGACAAAAAACGCTTGTGTGGTAGATGTTTATGATCTCCAAAGTCAAGACACACTCGAGGCATTTCATCTTGATATTGAAGATGTTGTTAACAAATATGGTGGAATGTCACATTGGGGTAAATATTATGTCGGAGACATGCAGAAGCAAGTTTCTCACATGCCGTGCTACGAAACATTTAAAAATTACCGAGACTTGTTAGACCCAGAACAAAAGTTTGTGAACAATTATACTAGGGAAATATTAAATTTAAGGGTTAACCCTAATAGGTACAAAAAAAACAACTATCCGGCGAAACGAATAGGATTTATAATTGCTTTCCTGATATCATGTACAACCACAGTGTACCTTCTTGTTGCAGGATGCTTTCAAACGCATAATTATAAATTACTAAGACAATAATGTATACAATTTATTTGGCGTTACACCGCTAGGATTGACCTCCAAGAGCATCCTACACTGCTGTAACGCACATACCATTAATTCACTACAGTAATACGTTTCGTACTCTGATTGTGAATTACGCAATGGAATAAAATACCCAACTGCACCTGTGTAATCATACGGTTTCCCGCATTCTCCAAGCAAAAATTTTGCAACTTTATGTTCATTTTGGCTGCTCAGTGTTATTCTCACACTAGAAGCTTGGGATTCGTCCATGACTCGATAGAAGGGATTGTTGTGGTTGTACTTCAGCATTCTATATGACAGGACATCACCCCATAAAATGTAGAAGCACATATTTAACCTTCCATCTTCAACGTATTTCATATAATTTTCCTTCAATTTGTCGTGACCTTCCACTTGGTCGAGAAAAGCTTCCGCCTCAGCCAAATCCCAAGAAAAGACAAATTCCGAATGGCAGTATTCTCCTCCAGTCATATAACTCACAACCTTATTAAACCAATTGTCGAATATGCCGACCGGCTTTGTAAACACCGCGTTCAGCATTTATTACGATATGAAGTATATATTTATAGTATTTTATAAATAATATGAAATACCTTATATGCCTGTATCTTCTGATAGTACCCTCCATAGCCACAGAATGGTTTCGGGATTATATCGAAACACACAATAAGGTTTATAACACCGAAGAAAGAAGAAGGGCCTTTTCCGTACTTGAAGCCAAGTACCATTTTGCCAAGGAACATGGGTACGAATTAACGCACAGAAGCGACAAAAACCATTCTCTAGGCCTTAATCCATTCGCCATTGGCAATAGACGCCGATTGGGACATTATAACAATACACCTGTAGGAAACCATCGTTTGGGGTTGCCCTTGCATTTGGATTATAGAACATTGGGATCGGTCACTAGCGTGAAGAAACAGTCCAGCTGTGGTGCGTGCTTTGCTTTTAGTGCTGTAGGCGGGATAGAGTATTGGTACAAGAAACTTTCAGGGGAACGAAAAGACTTTAGCATTCAGCAATGGGTGGATTGTACAAAACCACAAAATTATGGCTGTGAAGGCGGGCTGATGCATTTTGTGTTCAAAAAAGCAATGGTTGATCCCGCGGGTCCCGTAGAATTCGACCCATATTTGAACCGTGAAGGCAAATGCAAACATAGGCACAAGCGCCCTTGGTTAAAAGTCAAAAGTTTTGTTGTCCAATCGGATGACACACACTACCCGATCGAAGCACATCTGGCCCACAATTTAGTCCAATATGGGCCAATTAGCGTAGGTATTGATAGCAGCAATTGGCACTTTGAACTATACAAAGGTGGTATACTAAAGGAAAATCGATGTGGGAAGGATATCGACCATGCCGTGTTGGTCGTTGGATATACCCCCAAGTATTGGATTATTAAAAATTCATGGGGCAAACATTGGGGCGAGAAAGGCTACATGTATCTCGAGAGAGGGAAGAACGCCTGTGGAATTAACAGCTATGCGAGTTTTATAACTGACGCCAGTATTTAAAGTGATTTTATTTAAAATGAAGACCTGTACCAAATGCAACAAGACCAAACAGCTCACGGAGTTTTACAAGCGATCCGCATCAAGCGATGGGTTTGCGTACCGATGCAAAGTGTGTACAAATGCAGCTACCAAGAAGTACAAACAAAACAACCCGGAGAAAGCACGTGCTTTAACAAGGAAGTGGAAACAAAACAACCGGGAGAAATGCCGTGCAAGGGATAGGAAGCGTTACGAAAACAACCGGGAGAAATGCCGTGCATCGGTAAGGAAGAGGCAAAAACGCCCGGAAGTCCGGAAGAAAATTAATGCACGCAACAGGGAACGTTACCGTACTGATCCTTTGTACAGGATTAAAACGATTTTACGCGCCCGCTTAGGGATGGCACTCAAAGGCAAGGTCAAGAGTGCGAAAACCATGAAATTACTGGGCTGTTCGTACTCACACGCACAGAATCATCTCGAAAAGCAGTTCCTACCCGGAATGACATGGGAGAACCATGGAACATGGCACGTCGATCACATGATGCCCTGTAACTCCTTTGACTTGGAAGATCCCGAACAGCAAAGGCGATGTTTTCATTACACGAACCTCCAGCCTATGTGGGGTAAGGAGAACATGAGCAAACAGGATAAGATTCTTTACAATCGTACATGGAATGGGTGTAGATGGAACTAAGATAGAGGTATAAAAGCATTTAATTTTATTACATATATGTTGGAAGAAGTAGGTTGGTTAATTGCTTTTATCTTAACCTTTATTTTAGTGCATTACCAGTTTAAATATTGCATACCGATCACACTCTGGACGCTCAAGTTCGCTGAGGTGTGCGTGATAATATTGTTTGCAAAGATGTACGTAGTATTCAGACTTTATGGCGAGCAGGTAGATGTGAGCCAGCTAAAGGAGTTCTTTCAACATTTCATAAATGTGACAAAAGAAGGATTGATGCACGGGGGTGAGTTATAATTTTAATTGGAACTCCGGTTCTCCGCCTATGACATAACCGTCGCTAATTTCCTTGCAAATGACTACGTTGGCCGTGACGGTCTTCCAGAGCTTTTCCCACATGGCCGCAAACAAACAAACGAGATCGTGTCGATACTGAGATAATTTTTTGTAAAGAACCGCTACTCCGGCGCTACCTATAATATTGCCTTTTATTGCCTCCCCCATCCAGTCTACGATATACGATAACACACTTTTTATTTGATTCCCCATCTGTCTATTCAATGCCGATTTCATCTTTACCTCTGCCGATTCCAAAATTTCACACTGGACATTAGCATATTCGTTCGTAACTCTCGCTGGAGTGATGTACCCTTTGAGTAAATCTACCCAGCTATCGGTTTGTTCCATTAATTTTCCGCATACTATTTCCTTGGATTTAGACAATTGATTTAAAGTTTCTTGACTCGCCACCATTCCGCGTCTTTGTGCGTCAACAATTGCTGCTGCTGCTTCCCAGAATGCATAAGCGGCAGGTGCCAATAGAACAAGAAGCGTAGACTCGCCAACGACTTTAAACGCTAGCTGTTCGGCAAATGTATCACCAACACCATCGCATTTGTACTGCCATCCATATCTCCTGTACAGTGTTGAAAACGGGTTAGAAGATTTACTCATATATCATAATCGTACAGTACCTTTATATTTTAAAATTACTGATTCACATGGTTTTCATGTTCACGTGCTACCCACATTCTGAACGGGGTTCGAAACTTGGATACATACTCGTCCGAACGATTGTCCCGTTGATCTTTGTATTCCAGTTCAGTGCGTTGTATTAAGGGTGTTAAACCGTTGCGTTCGATTATCATACGTATATCTTCTTGTAAGGTGACCAGAGAAGTGCTTATCCGTTCCAACATTGCTACGGTCTCGTTTGATTCCCTTGCTTTTTTCAACTCGTTCACCACTCGCATTTCTTCGATGCGTTTGGTCACCGACTCATCCTGCATGTTGTCCCATCCATGAACAATCGTTTTCTCGAGTGGTATTTCAATTTCCTGTTTGGAAATGACGTTGATACCGGTTACCGTAACTTTCAATGTGTGATGTTCCGATGGTCTGTCGATTGTACACGGTATAAGAATTTGTTTTTTCTCGTCTGCATAGACATCGCCAACGTATCTCATGGAGTCAGTGATTAATGTGTCACTTTTTATTCTTAAAGTGACACCACGCAATACCGTGCTGAATGCCGCTCCAAGTACACTGCCGAACGCAATGGGAACCTCTCGCATACTTTGAAGAAAGTTGTACGTACCTTTTCCATAGTCTGCCAATTCTTGAAGTAAGGTACTGTTGTGCTTGTTGTACCCCATCGTGTGAATACGTACCGGTACCGATGAAACAATGTCAATATCGTCGATGTTGCCTTCTTGAGTGTCGGTCAACACTACCATGTGCGCGTTTGTGTGACCTCTGCAATGCTCTACCGCGTACAGTACAAGGTTTGTAAAGTCAGGATGTCTTTTTGTGTGCGTGATGTAATTCAAGACATGTTGCTTGTTCACGTCGGTACAGTACGTCCATGGTACAATAATCTTGTCGCTTATGATTGAAATTTGATCCACGGAACGAATGAATTTCAACGATTCTTCCATTGTTTTACGTAGTAGAGAGACATCCACAGGTGTGTCAATGACGTACAACATAGACACAGGGGGTTTCACCGCGTCGATGACGGTATTCGCGGTGATTTGCACCATTGCGTGGAATTCGCTTGCATTGTGCGGGAGTTCGGTGTATTGAAATTTCAACATATTAAAAACGTAAATTATAAATGTATTGTCTTACTGTAAAACGAATTGCGAGTTTGTGTTTGCAGTTTGAATTTCTATCTTTACAAGTACAGTAACCTAAATAACCACTTCTTGCACGGGTTTTAATTGCTTCTGGAGATAATAACTCAACAAAGTAATATTTTTTGTACGTACTCGAGGATTTTTGCGATCGAACCACAATAAAGTCCCTTGTCTCAATCTCGGTGCGTGTAAGGTCCTCTACGTACCTACCATAACCAAAATGGGCGTTTATTCTTAATGCTCTGAACCTCTTAATTTCTGCTTCGGGTTTGACCATCTGGTCGGGTGGTCTCATTTTGTACATCCGTGTAGCACGCTCAAGCCTATTGCGGCCATACTTAGTCCCATAGGACATTTTAATGCTACAGTAGTATATTTATATATGAAAAAAATTCTTGACCACAATAAAAAAATAGTAATATATATATTTTGTTTTTATTTTAACAAATGGAATGTCTCAAAGGTAGAAGAAAACGTCGATGTTGGAAAGGTTATACACCTACCCCAAATAAAAGAGCTTACAGTAAAGGTTCGTGCAGAAGAAAAAGACGAGTATATTAAAGTGATTTGTATGTAAAGATGCCAAAAATTAGATACAAGCGTTGTTCCGAGTGTAAAGAAACGTTGGCACAAACAGAATTTCACAAGCAAACCAAATCATCAGATGGACTCCGATCCCGATGCAAACCGTGTACTAAAGAAATACGAAAAAAGCGTGTCGCTAGATATATACAATACCGTAAGGATTATAAGCTTAACATATCTAAGAAAGTATGTACAACATGCGACGAGGTAAAACCCATGTCGGAATTTCAAAGAAAGAAAAGAACCTTTGATGGTCGAGCTGCTCGTTGCAAAGAGTGTAAAAAAGAGTACCGAAAGCGAAAAAAAAATCAATCACGATACACGCAAGATGATAATCCACTTGTTTGGTTGCTCAGCGCAGCAATGGAAGATTCTCATGTCGAAGTACATGTATAAACATTGTGTGCGTTTATTGTGGCACTATATAAATCACAGTAACCTAAAACAAATGAAAAACTACCGTCCTCTAAACCCTACGAAAGAAAAACCAACCTACTATCATTTGAACCCGTTACTGTACACCATGGTACCACGAACCGTGTGCAAACTAAACGTATTCACCAACCAAATCGAATACGTAAGGGAACTGCAACCAAATCGACTGTACGAATATTAATCATACTATATAAGACTCTACCTTTACAATAAAATGAAATTTATTATTCTACTTATTCTTGCTTGCACCGCACATGCCACCGTATACCTAAAACAATCTGACTTTAAAGACGCTACTACTGGAAAGAAATCGTTGGTTGCATTTAAAGCGCCATGGTGTGGCCATTGTAAACGACTTAAACCAGAATGGGACAAATTGGCAGAAAACGTTAATGTTTTAATCGGAGAAGTAGATTGTACCGTGGAAGTCGAACTGTGCCAAGAACACGGCGTGAAAGGGTACCCAACGATAAAGTACAACGATGGCTTTGGATGGAAAGCATACCAGAGTGGCAGAGACTACAACGCTTTGGAAATATTCGTAAAGAACACACTGGAGGATTCATGCTTCGACGATATCGCCTTATGTTCTGATTTGGAAAAGACCAAACTCGAAGACATTAAAAAGCTATCTGATTCGGAAGTTTTGGAACGCAAAGATGTCTATGAGAAGGAAATGAAAGAATTGGAAGAGACCTTTGCAAAACAAGTTCAAGAATTGCAGAAAGAGTACAAGAAACTTAGCGAAGAAAAGACACTGTTGATCGAACAGCTCACACGCGAAATAGGCTTCCTTGATTTTGCAGACAAACATACGGAATTGTAGACCATTTGGTCGATGGTCCATTAAAAACCCTACCCTACAACACGAGTACCATATGGTACCTGTAACAACCGATGGTACACTACATGTATAATATCGGTGAACGTGAAAAAGACAGCACTTATGGCCTGACTGAGACTGCACGAATACTCACGAACGGGCATTTTATATGTAATGAAACTATTTATATAATTCTAAAAATGAACTGTAAACACTGTAACACCGTAAAACTACGCTCTGAATTTCCCAGCCGTTCCACCATCTGCAAACAGTGCAAAAACGCTAAACAGAGGAAGTACTACAAGAAGAACAGCAAACGTCTCAACCGGCAGATGTATCAATACCAAAAGAACAAAATGAAAACAAACCCACTCTTTCGATTGCAGAAAAATCTGAGACGTCGCCTTAGAAAAATATGCAAACACAAAGGCGATACTACCATGGGACTCGTACACTGCAGCAGCGACCATTTGAGAACCTACCTAGAAGCGCAATTTCAACCCGGAATGGCATGGGACAATTACGGTAGCGCATGGGAAATTGATCACATGATGCCATGTTGTTCGTTCGATCTAGAACAAACTAAGGAGCAGTACAAATGTTACCATTATACGAACATGCAACCGTTGTTTAAACGTCAGAACCTAAGCAAAGGAAAGAAAATTGTGCATGATATGAAATGGAACGGTACTCAGTGGTTGATTAAACAAAATGGTAGTTATATGTTACGTTAACGTCGCCACACCATTCCAAAATTACTCTCTACACGCCTAAGCAGCGCCATGATCTGGTTTTGTCGAGTTTGTTGAAGTTTAAACCTAGGATTGCTGTCGTGCAAAGAATTCTTTAGCATGAGTAAGTCTTTTGCGATAGCTAAGTACGTACCTAAGTAAAACGTTCGTAATGTGTACACATTTCTCTTATCCACCGTCCAGTAATACATATGATCCCACCAGCCAGTGAACCTTCCATCACCGACCCACCAGTCCATTGTACCCCCACTTATTTTAGTGTAGTTGGTTAACTCCAAACGAAGTCTGACGATGCAAGTGTTCAAACGAAGTACTGTGTCGCCCTCTACCGGGAAATAGTTTCCTTTGCTTGGTTTTGGTTTCCTTGCATATGGTACATTTACCTGTATCAGTTTTGGCTCATTGGGATTCCATCTACGCACTTGGTATAGATTTTTATATTGTGGTAAAAACACAACGTTTGGACTGCCATCGTCTTCACTAATTTTTTCCTCGTCTCTTGCTTCTTTAGGCGTGGGAATGTCGGGCGTGTACGGACCAAGGTCTATCCAGTCAGACTCGGACTCAATTGGAGTTCGAGACCCCGGTGTTTCAACTACTGGCACGGGATTATAGGGGCCGTGAGCAGGCAGATAGTACAGGTATTTACCATTGTTTTCAGTGCGTGCATTGTTGAACTCTTCGAGAAACAGGTTGGCATCACGGATTTCTTTGATGTCGCGGTTCATTTTTAAACAATATGTAAAATATTATAGTGATTTAAACTAGTTTATCGATTAATTTGTCCACTTCTTCTTCAGTGGCGCATACATAATCGAAAGAATTGTAATTTTCCAAAGCTCGTTCACTCTCGTGTGCGAACCACCTTATGTGAGCGTTCAAGTCTTCGGATCGCTTTTCTATTCTTGCAAAGCGTTTATGCCACGGGACATTGAGGTGAATTAAAATAAAACCGGCCTCTTTGAGTTTTTCACACTCGTTGGGATAACGAACATCGTCCACAATTACTTCATCTGGTATGCGATCTAATAGCTTATCAATCCATGTATCTGGTGCAACGTATCGACCTACCATACCGACCATTATGTGTGATGCGCGATCACTTTTTCCCATTTCCGTGACGATTTCCTTAATCGGCTTAGCAATGGACACTACCTGTAGATTGGTTTTTTGAGATAGTAGGTTGGCCGCATAGCTTTTTCCTGAGCCCATACTACCACAAAAGGCGATTTTTGTAGGTTGCGTGTACTTTTCGACAATAATTGACATAATTTAAAAGAAAACGAGGTGTATTTATACTATATAAATCGTTTAAAACCTTTCAAATGAAGTTTTGCAAAGGATGCAACCAGACCAAAGAGCTCACGGAGTTTGGCAAGCGATCCAAAGCACCCGATGGACTCCAATACGACTGCAAAGTATGTAGAAGGGCAGCCGACAAGAAGTGGGCACGAAACAACCCGGAGAAAAAACGTGCAAATGACAGGAAGTGGCGGGAAAACAATCCGGAGAAAGAACGTGCTAAATCAAGGAAGTGGCGGGAAAACAACCGGGAGAAATACCGTGCATCATCAAGAAAGAGCAACAAACGCCCGGAAGCCAAGAAACGAATTAATGCACGTCTTAGGGAACGGAGAAAGACCGATCCACAGTTCCGGCTTGCTCGTAATTTACGCTCCCGCTTACGAAAAGCACTTAAAGGCAAGAACAAGAGTGCGAGTACCATGACATTGTTGGGCTGTTCCATACCACACCTAAAGGACCATCTGGAAAAACAGTTCCTACCGGGAATGACATGGGAGAACCATGGACCAGTATGGCACGTCGATCATATGATGCCATGTGCATCCTTCGACTTAATCCATCCCGAACAGCAAAGACAATGTTGTCATTACACCAACCTCCAGCCATTATGGGGACCAGAGAACATAAGCAAACGGGATAAAATCATCTACAATCGTACATGGACCGGTACTATATGGATAAAGAATTAATTTATTGTAAAGGTACTTTTATGTTCATATCCAAACCCAAACGTTCCATTTCTTTCACCTTTAACATACGTATATGGCTGCTGATGAATAATTTCTATCCATTTCTTCATCATTTCGATAGTGAGAACTTCACCTGCACACCTTCGATAGCCACGGCCAAAACCCCAATTTCCTTCTTCTTCTATTATTGTGGTATCCGATGCGACGACAGCATCTTCTGGAGTATGTATCCATTGCTTGTTGAATGGACATTTCTTTGCATTGGCTAAATTCACGCCTTGTGGGTGCTTCTCCATGATTTCTTTCATGAAATGTATTTTATTCGTAACTTCTATGTCATCCATTGCGCTTATTACAAACGCGGCAGTGGGATTCTGTTTCACATGATTATAAATAAACTCCATGCCATCGCCCGGTGATGATGTATCTACTAATTCCTCCATTATAATGGTCCATTGTAACGTCAAAGCGAGTATGTTATGCAAGTACTCCACCAATATATCTTCCTCACGGTACTGGTTATCTTTCAATGATTTGAATAACCCTTTGTAAGTTCCATCTTCGAGTTTCTTTTTCAATCTGGCAATGTACATATCGTGTTTTAAAATATGCTGTTGTGTGATAATGGGCATGAATGTAACCCCTGACAGCTCGTTAATGCCGGACACAGCACTGAAAGCCGCTGCTCCAGTTTCAATGAACTGTTTATCAATTTCCTCCGGTTCCAAATGCGTATGAACAATAAAAGTTATACGCTTCACAGCTTCAAAAATACAATGGTGAGGATTGTGTGTTTTATTGCCCATGCAATACAATGCATCGTACATCACATTCTCGCATCTCTGTACATAATCTGCTATATATGTGGCGCTCAGCCCCTCCATGTATTTGCGTTTCATCTCGTTATTTGGCCCACGATCTTCATAGTTAGTTACAAAGATCGACGAGCCAGATTTGTGGCGGATATTGGCCTGTGGATCATGGGACGATAGCCTAGGCAGTGCTACGTCCCTTAGAATAGAAGGCACACTATCAAACTTAAACAGTAGTCTCTTGTCCATATCGAAAGTACTTGTCTCCCTATGTATTAAACACTTTGGTGGGAAATAAGTATACTTATTATCTGTACGGCGTACCCTATCAATTAACGATTCAAAATCGGCAAATTTGGTACCATTCTCAAATTCCCCGGGAGTGGCAATTTCTGTTGTTGGTTTGCCTGAAAATTGGTACCCGATGAAGTCTGCAAAGTTCGGAATTGCGTGTGTCACCACCGTTCGATTCCAATACGGTACTTGAAGGAATATACACCCAATGAAGTATACTGCAACTATTCCGGTTATAACGAGACAAGTGATTGCACAGCCGTCCATTTAATCTTAAAAATCACCTTTTTTATACCTTTAAATTATTATTGGGGGTATATAAGTATTAAGTTTGCAATATAAAATGTGGACAAACAAAAAATCTATTCATAACAACTTATTCGGGCATTTACGACAAGCGCAACAGTGTGCCGCACGAAGGGGCGACGTTCAAACCTGTATTCAAGCGTCCCTTGAAATCTCAGACTCCGGCTATCCCCATCTTGCAGTTGGATATTTGAAAACAATCTGTTTGGAAGACAAGTTTCCCACAGGTCAAATGCTGGCGAAGCATATTGATCAAACGGAAAACAAAATCAAAAAAATGGATTTCAAGCAGCAGGAAGAGACGGTAGCGTTGCTAAGCAAACAAGTCGCTTCGTTAACATCGGACCGGCATGTTTCGTGGCTGGCGAAGGTCGCATTGTACAATGTCACGCACAACCTAGAAGGCGAATGTGTAGAGACCAAGTTTGCTACTCAAATCGAGAAGATAATCGTGTGTATGGCTCGAAAGACCGAACGACCCACACCCAAAGACCTAACAGAAGCAGAGGGCTTTGAGATGATTGAACAAAAGCTGGGGAAGATGAATTCGCACGCTAAATATCTCTGGAAGTCTTTTACGTATGCTTGGAAGAATACAGGGACGATAGCGTCTAGACTGTTTCTCTATACACTGGTCGCAAACCAATTTCATAACTGTTCAAAAGCGGTTGAAGTGAAATTAGAAGAGAACGATGTCAAACGTGTTAAACTGGAACTACCGAATTACGTTCTAGACGAAGAACAAATAGACGGTAAGAAGCGGAAAAGGGGAATGGAACACTACCTCAGCGAGACCGTAAAAATTGAGAACCCATCGGCTGGTCGAAAGAAACGCGTCCGAGTGGAAAACAAGGCCCGAAAAATATTCAAGAATGAAGAATGGAAATTTGGCGCTAGTGATATCAACGATCGACTACGTGCTAGAGATACCATGAATACCTTGGAAACACTTCGTGGAGAGAAGGTTCAGAAACTTCAGCCTATGAGGGCACCATATGGTAATAAACCACAATCGTGGATAGTAACCGTCGAGTCTGGTAAATATTTTGTGAAAGGTCCCATTAATGAATCCGAGAATTTTTTTCAAGCGTTGATAGACGTAGAAAAAATCCGATACGGACTACAGACCATGAATGTACAAGTGGCACAGGAGGGTGATCTGTTTTACTATGTGTGTCCATTGTTCGATGGTAAAATGATAGACACATCGCACGATTATTCCGAAGATACGTTATGGGAAATAGTAAAAACCCTTATTTTCAGACATGCTTACAATGTGTCCGACACGCACTTGAGAAACATTTTGGTCAACGAGAAAGGAAAGGTCTTGTCCGTGGATGAAATGTACAACAATCGCGCACCAGCAAAGGCCAACGACGTGCTATCGTTCTTGTTCTCGAACGGTAAGACTCCAAATCGTGGCTTTTGCTCCATGTTAAAACAAGTAATTCGGAAGCGAAGGAAACAGTTCGATGAAGAATGTAATAAGTACGGTGAGAAAGCAGAACAACTTAAAGTAGCATCTATTTAAGTTTATGTTTCGTTGGTAAAGTATAATGGTTTATCACCCTTTCTTCCCATAAGTGTTTTAAATCCAATAACCCCGCCCACACACCGAGAATGGCTAGTACTACAGCCCCTACAATGACTTTAAACAGATTCTTCGTTATATCTATATAGAACACGCTACATCGGTTGTTTCCACATATACTAAGATCTCGTGCTACATCAAATAAAGCAGCAACTATTGGAGGTTGGGACAATATAGTCTCACTTCGATCACACAAATTAAAATCACCGAGTTGGGAACGAACACGAGGATTTGTACAGGTTTCAGTTTTTATAAAAACAGACGCACGGGTGTATTCTTTTGAGTGCATCGTCCAGTAGGTATAAAAATGACCTATGTAAGATATGGTGGTAAACAGGATAATACTGGAAATAGAAGAGATAATCCACGATTTCATTTGTATGGTAAGGTACGATTATATATACATGAAATTAAAGAACAATCTGGATTTTTAGAGTATATATGGTAATCTTATACCATTAAATGAAGTATATCGTATTTGCTCTATCCCTGCTAGCTGTAGCAAACAGTTTCACTTTGGATGGTCCTCACGGAGATGGAAGATTTCTCGCACATCCCACTATATCAACTTTAACGCCATGTCCCGCTGGTGAATTCAACCAATTGGAAGAAGATGGATCAGGAGGCATCTTAAACCACGATGGTTCCACGTACGTTTTGAACTGTAAAGCGTGTAGTAAGGCCACTCTGGCTGCTGGTGGATTTGGGTATACTAGTGTGGTATCTGGGTTAGCTTCTCCATTAGACGTATTGAATAGACCGAAGTGTTGTTTCAATTACGACAACAGTGTCTGTATTGAACAAATGAGGGCGTACAAACAAGGGTGTGATACTTCGGGAACGTTTGCGAGTGGTACGAACGATCAGGGCCATGGTGTTGGATCAGTATGCAATGCTTAATTCATAATATAATATAGTTATCGTATAATATAGTACAAATTCTTGCCCACCTTACCATTAACACCAATTCAATGCATTAGGAATGAATTCGATGAATAGCGCGGCGGGCGTAGTCGTCCTACCTCCTTTGAGACCTATCTCAATTCGAGAATTTAGAATTCAATGTATGGAACATTTGGTTCGTTCGAAGAAGAAGAACTTGCACCAGACGGGTTGTTTTTTTGGTAGATAACAACAATGTTCTTTCCAAGACTGCACGAAACGCCGTACCCTAGAGACGAGCTGTACATACGAAAGCCCACTTGGTACTTTAATACAGAACCTTGTGAGATGTACTTGACGTCTTCCATCTTTTCGAATCCAGCGCGGGTGCGCTTCCAGAACACAGGACGATTGTCAACTTTTTTGTCCGACTTTCCGTCCGTAGTTAGCCCTCTACGCTTGCTAACGTAAAGGTCGATGTCTTGGTCCGTTTCCTTGTCCGTGTGCTCTTTGAACATGGATTTATTGGCACCGTTCATGAATTCAGTCTTTGCATCGGTCTTGTTCTTCTTCGCCAATTTAGCGGCCTTCTTCTTGTCTTTTTCCATACAGCCAGCAGTTTCAAACGCTTTTTCAAGAAGGGCGTTGCACACACTGTCGCTCCAAGTCAAGAAAGCCTGTTGGCGTTCTTCTTCCTTGGGCATTGCAGCAGATACCTTGTCGGGAAGCCCGGCGACGGTCTTAACAGTGTAATGGTAGTTATCAGCAGTACCGTACGATTTGTCATTTCCCGGTTTGTAAGTTCCCCCGGGACCTAGGTCACTAAACTTGACAGTCATGCACGGAGTATTGAACTGAACAGCCATTGTACTGTCCTCGTCCCCTTTTACACGCACCTCCGGCATAAGCTCCCCGGAATTATTCTTCTTTACAGCGATCGACGCTGAGTCACCATTGTGGTCGAATTCGACTGGCATCCACGGGCCCTTGGCGGGCTTAGACTTCTTCTCCATGACGGATTTCGCAGTCAATTGTGCCTCTTCGGCGGAACGCTTGGCAGTGATTTGTGACATTTCTTTTACTTTACTAAACATTTTGTTAACTTTTTGTTATATTTATACCTCTATTTTTGTTTGTTTCTTTTTTCTTTTTTTTATTTTATTCGTACGCATCCATGTGAGTATCCGTGCGAGTATCCGTGCGAGTATCCGTGCGAGTATCCGTGTGAGTATCCGTATTCATATATTTAGGATGGAATGCACAAAAACAATGGTACTATTATCTACAATAACACAGCATTGGGTCCATCTGGTCCATATCCCCAAAAATATTAAATATTTTAATATAAACACAGCAATGGGTCCATCTGGTCCATACCCCCCAAAATATTTAATATTTTAATATAGACACAGCAATGGGTCCATCTGGTCCATTTTATAATAAATTGTGGTGGGTCCATTTGGTCTGTTGGTCTCTATGACATCCCAATTATTTTTTCCATCTTTCCAATCAATCAATATCAATAGATGCTTGTTGGAGATTTGTCTAGACTTCGAAATATTCGAAAGAGAAAATAAAATAAGAATTGTTGAAATAGTTTTTACAGTATATAAAATAAAGAAATCACTGTAAAAATGAGCGATTATTTACAAGCTTGTACGTACCTTCATTCTGGGAAAGATTGGGCGTTTAACGCCACGAATCATTTGTCCGATATTCGAATTGAAACCCCCCCTTCCAATGAAGAAGGCTTCATTCACATGGTGTACCGCCTTCCTCGATGCATAATGCAGTCTAACGCGGCTACCTTTGCCGACTGGCAGACGGTAGATGAAGGTACGAAAGAGTCACAAGCTTATCGCGTCACCTTTACTTGGTTTATCGATTTCGTCTACCGACTAGGACTACGGAAGAAGCAACCGAAAAAGCCAAGAGGTTCTGAAGAAGAACAAGAATCAACCATTCCAGATGGTAATGGGGTAGTATTGTTTTTTGAAGTCGTCAAGTCTACGACCGATTCAATTGTTGGCGAACGCATTCATGTATTTATCAATCGCGGCAATCCAGACGTGGCAGGAGTATTCAGCTTTATGCTTTCCAATGCAGTTCGACGTAGCGAAGCGAAGAAACCATTTTACAAGGAATGGGAGTATTACATGCGCCACGTAAAAACAAAAGAAGAGTATGTGCTAAACGTGTGCGACGTGTACAAAAACAACACGTTGACATCGGAACAGATATATTCCACCGGGAAACTATTGGTAAACGATGAAATACGATCTTTTGAGGCATCACCCTTTCAAATCTTCTCGTTCGAAAATTTTGAAATTGAAGGTGCGTGCCCCCGTCAAAACAACAGGAACAATTATTTTCGAAACGGAAAATTCGTATTTCCAAACGAGAAACTCGTTGTAAAACGCTTCTGGCACCAGTTACAACCAACTTACTTGTGGAAAAAGTATCTTCCATCGCACCAGTACAATTGGGTTGACCTGCCGGAAATCATTGTGTCCCAGAACCCACATGACATGTTAAACAAGGACATTTACATCAAACCGTGTCCAGCGCGCTGTTTGGTAGAGGACTTCTTAGGCGAACGAAACATCCAACGAGTCAATGATACGTGGACAAACATTAACGACGAGGTGTACGACAAGATAGTGACCATCGCAAATGGAAGATTTACCATCTACTCCAAACGCGAAGACCCACAACCAATGGAAATATACGACTGGGCGACCGCAAACATGGTGTACGACTCGACTTTCGTACCGGGCCATGGGAGTGAGAGCATGGAATATACCGATCGTTTGAAAAGCAAATTTCAAAATCAGCACAGTATTAGTGCATTTGATATCATCGAGATGGAAACAAGCTATCGCATGTCTTTCAGTGATGATTCGCGTCTTGTGAAGGTCACTATGGTACAAAAATTCGAGCAGATGTGCGTCACCGGTGATGCGGATATATCGGCCCCCGGGAAAGCCATTGCCAGATGGTTGCTTCATTTGCGCCCAGAATTACACGAACAGCATGGATTTTTTTCATTTGAAATTAGAGACCGTGCATTGTCACCGTTTGGAAACATGCAATTTTGGTTTCAGCAATCCTTGGATTCCTTCATGTGTGTAGCATCGGCTCACCCGGAATTGGTGAAATTGCATTACGCAAAGTACGACGCGTACCGTCAACATGGAATTAACCAGCTGCATTGGAATTCTATTTACACCGGCGAAAGTGCTACCTCCAAATCGTTTGCTTTTGAGCGCGCGGCGGATATGAGTGTCCCCGGTACCATATCGGAAATTACCTACCAGACTACAAGGGCCGATGCTATCGATGGAGATCAAAACGACCATATCACCATCTTTAATGAAGCGCCGCCCGGATTGTTTCAGGCCAGTAGTAAGAGCGAAGACGCACAAAAGGCATTGTCCTCCATGAAGGAAAAATTAACCTCCAATCGTGTGCGTACGAAAGAGTTTGTTCGAGATGAGGAGACAGGGGAACGTAAAAATCGCATTGCCATTTCAAGTCAAATTGGCGTTTACATGGGTGCCACCAACGATAACCCGGCTCTGGCCGAAGAAGCTGTTAAGTCACGATTTCATTGGGGCGAGTTTGACAAAGTGTACCGAGTAGACAAGACCATAGCGGACTACAAAGCTAAAGATATCGAAATGCAAAACAAACCAGAACTGAAGAAAAAGTACGAACAGTTTATCTTCTACTGCCAAGACCAGCAAATGAAGGTTTTCTTCGTCTGGAAATTTATCTTTTGTGGAATAGTACGAGACGTTGACTTGGATGCTGCAAACATTGTTCTAAGTGGACTATCCAAAAATTTGAAGAAGTTTGATGTACGAATTCCACCGCGAACAACAGAACGATTCTACATTCTTTGTCGAATTCTTACCATTACAAACGCCTTGGATATCTTGTACCATTTCATCAATTCAAAGTATCACATGCAAGAATTTAAATTGGAACAGTTGTTGGATGTCGAACCGTTGCTCTATTGCACAGAAGAAATCGCCATATGTGCAATGAATATGGTTACCGTGGAAATTCCCCAATTGACTGTATCACGGGAAAAAACGATTCGGGCCATGTGGAAAGTGTTTAAATTGTGTCCGTCGTACAAGAAAGACAAAACTCATACCGGATCCGAGACAGTTGACTTCAATTACATTCGATTTAAAAATGGTATACATCAATTGTGCGTAAAAATACAAAACGCAATCCCATTTTCGACAGGGAAGCCGTCCATACACAACATACACGGCGTACTACAACAACTGATGGGTGAACCCTTTCGGGCGTACACGTACAAATCAAAAGAAGAAGAACCATATTCTACCCGGTACGAGGACGATCATTCAAGAGCACAGGTGGCGAATGGGAAAAAACCCGTTGTAGTTTTTATCCCGGGAACTGGCTTTAACGATTTCCACATTGGTCTATTTGAAGAATTAAGAACAAAAACCGACAAAAATATCATGAATGAATGCATTCGTCAATTATCCCATACTCACACCAAAGAACGGAAGATTGTGTTGGGATTACCACAACGAGAAAAGGGCGTTATCCGATGGCCTCAGTTTATGGAAACCTTGCAAGTCAAACGCGATGTCATGAAGGAGGGTCCAGCTTTAAAAAATTCGTCACAAGAAACAAGTGGGGTAAAACGAATGCTTGGTCTCAACGATGGTATGTTGGGAGAACACGATGTCACTCTTATGGATACGGACACGGATTCGTGGGGATGGTGCAGACGATGCATGGAGTTTTTAGAAATTAAACAAGACGATGCCATTGAGTTTCATCCAGAAATTATACACGAAACGCTGGGAAAATCGCAACAACAAGAAGATTACCCCAAAGATTTAATGACGACTCGACAATCTCAAGCCACGAAAAAGAAGATAAAAGCATCCGAACGCATGAATTTAAATATACATGAATTGGTACAAGCGCGGAAGAGACGGCGAACAGTGGGAATCGCTATGGCGATCGAATAAATACGTATATAAATATAATTTTTTTTAAACCATATGGACCCTAGAGTCAGAGTAAAGTCATGGAATCATTTCCCATTCTTAGGATACTTACATTACAACACAAAAACTACAAAAAAGACTATCGCCATGGAACAGGCAAATAAAGTTATCTTACCCTCACTCAATCCTTACTTGGGATTTATAAACCATAGTCTACTTTACACAGCAGTCGATCGATTGGCAAACGATAAATCGACACAGACCGATCCATGCAGGGCCTTGGAACTTGGTCAACAGATAATTAACAAAATTGGGTATTCTTAGTATATATGACAATCCAATACCATGTAAATATGAGTCGTAGAAAGAAAAAAAGAGGATCCATATTTAATGGAGTCGGTCCACTACGAAAGTCTGTAAATAAAGGCGGAACTGGAAACATACTAGGTATAGCAATAGACACCGATTGCGGCAAATGCGATTTGGAGATTATGCGCTTTCCTGAACCAGCGAGAAACGAGTGTGGCGACTGCATTACAAAATGGTTTGCATACCTATTGCATCCGAAAGTAGCATGCTGGATTATTCTTATTACTGCTATGACTACGGCCGGGTTAATAGCCGCCGTTGAAGAATGTGGGTCTACTTACTATGTGTATGAACCAGTCCTTGGCCAAATTGGGTATGTGAAAGAAGCTGTAAAATTAGTAAAAAACGTATCCACAGATGGACTGAAACAAACTTGTTACACCAGCGATCCAAACTTAGAGTACATGAAAAAGGTCTACTCTACTATTCAAGCCGTTATGGTCTTTATGCTTACCATGACGCTTGGAAGCGGTATATCAAAATACAAAGAAGAAATTCGTTTGTTTGAAGCATTGGCCGGGGATGTTAAGGCACTGGCAATGTTTTTGGTACACATGACCGTAGACAAAGAAAAGTATGAATTGAAAAAACCGCGTATAGCACGTCAAGTGAACGACAAGGTGGATGCAAAAGTTGGTGGTGTATATTTAAGTGGAACGATATTAGAGAGAAATACTGATGCCACATACAACGTTAAATTTGAGGACAACGAGATACGCAACGTGGAAGAGAGCGACATCAAGATAAAACTTGAATGGAAACGCAATGTCCAAGATGCCTATGAAAGAGTGCGTAAATTGTTAGGAATTGTTGCACCAGTCGCCAGAATGGTCCTTAAGGGCAGACGACTTAAAAAAGGCTGTTGGAACCATATTACGTGTAAAACGGAAACCGTTGCGAATCGAAAAGAACTGGAAACGTACAAGAATTACGTAAAATACAAACCATGGGAAAAGAACTTTTTTCCGTTTAAAATGTGTCCATGCAGCAGACGGTGGCTATGCGGATATTGGGGCGATTTATGGACTGGATTTGGGTTCAACTGTCATTGGTGGTGTTACACATGTAGACGGTGTAAGGCGGACAGGATTTGCGGTGAAGAACACAAACGTTTAAGAATATTTTGGTCCGATTATGAGAAATGGATCCAAAAAACAAACTCAAAAAACCCACAAGAAAAACGATGTATAATGCAATGGGATGAGAAGCAACAATGGGAAAAGGGATGCTTCAGAAGTCTAACAAAAAAAGAACTTATGGTAGGACAGGGGCCAAATCTTAATAAAGCGTACGAAAATTGGGCAAGAAAACTAGAACAACATGCGCCAAAAGTGACGGACGATTCATTGTATAGAAAAATAGAACAAGTTCAAGAAAGCTCAACATTAGACTTATTTGAAACGGTAATGACTGTTTTGGTCGATGAATTGTCCAAAATAGCAGAGAGCAAACTCGGATTTGGCGAAGACGAAGGGGCAGCTGTACGAAGTGAAATATATGCAAAATGGGATTCCATCTATGCATCGTGGGGATCCATGTCTTCCATCAAATCTTACAGTGAACCAACCATTGTGCATCTTTTTCGTTTCTCCCTTCTTATGGCGTACGCGGTGCTCATGCCATATATGTACTTGGAGGAACTAAAAACTTCAATAGAACGATACCTTGCGTTCGTATTCTTGGAAGTATTTGTATTCGCCTTTTTGTGGTACACTGCATACGCAATCAGGAATCCGTTCAAAGACGTAGCATGCATGCGCGGCGTAAAACCAATCGCTTCCACAACACAACTTCAAGTACTTAATTTAATCTATTCTGCACTTGTGTTCGACAGGACGGATTACAAACAAGACGACAGTATTCTCAAAGAATTGTTTAAAAACCCATTTGGAAGAAGAGAATTTGTTTAAAAATCCACACGAGTTTACATTTTAAATTATAAATAGTAGTAAAGTATAAATAAATGATAGCATTGTATTTCTGTTACTTTACATTTGGGTTTGCAATGACCTTTGGGAGCATTGCTATGAACTTTGAAATGATGGACATCTTGAAATTTACTCCGGTTGAAATGACCATGAGTTACGGCGTTATTGCAATACCATGGTGTATCAAACCATTGTTTGGAATAATTTCCGACAAGTACCATGTTGCCGATTGGGGGAAACGAAGACCATACATTTTCTGTTCGGGTATACTCCTTGCTTACCTGTATATTACATTGCCTAACCTACTTGGAACGAAAACTAGCATGATAGCTACGATGACAATGGTATCCTTCTTTATGTGTTTTGCAGACGTATGTGCCGACTGCATTACAGTAGACCATGCCAAAAAAGAAACTGTAAAGGGAAAAACGCAATCCACATGCTGGTCATCACGCGCACTAGGCAGTGTCATTGGGTCCTCTTTTGGTGGCAGCTTTTATGAAATGTACGGATACAAACCAACCTTTCAACTCATTGCTTTGCCATGTCTAATCATGGGATGCTGCATTTGGACATTGGCAAAAAATGAGACTGGAGCACCAAACAACATGTGTAAAAAGTTAGTGAAAGCAGTCTATAAAAAACGTGTTCTTGCATTTGCCATATTTGGAATAAGTATAGGTCCAAACTATGGTCCATTGTACACATACTTTTTACGGAAAGAATTAAATTACACTCCAGAAGACTTTCAATGGATTACCATAGCTGGAAGCTACTCGTTTCTTGCATCTACCTTTCTATACAAAACATGTTTGCTAAAAGTACCACCGTTAAAATTAATGCGCGTCTCCATTTACTGTGCGGTTGCATGCTCGTTAGTACAATTGTTAGTCGTTACAAAACTATCCACTAGCTTGGTATTAATCGTATTCGATACCATAGGCCAATCCTTGTTTGGTATGTGGATTATGATGCCATTGATTGTAATCGTTGCACACAATGCAGAAGAGGGTCTTGAAGGAACATTTTATGCTCTCTTAATGTCCATTTCCAATTTATCTGCCGTCATTGCGGATGAATTGGGAGGTTTGGTGGCAAATATGTTTGGTGTCACACGAGACAATTTTGACAATATGGCATGTGTCGTTGT
>Ga0257122_1000621_pt1 | contig 30124 bp, 33 predicted proteins | sample SI106_120metaG_FD_190146 | JGI IMG/M metagenome (GOLD analysis project Ga0257122, IMG submission 190146) | Marine microbial communities from Saanich Inlet, British Columbia, Canada - SI106_120 | ecosystem: Environmental > Aquatic > Marine > Inlet | place: Canada: British Columbia | collected... | reverse complement strand
GGGTACTTGAAAGACTGCTGTTTCTTAATTTTTGCGAATAAACAGGACCTTCAGGATGCAGCATCGACGGACGAGTTGGTCACACGTATGAATTTGCGTACAATTCTTCGAAATGTTCACGCATGGAAAGTATGCGAATCCACCGCGACTACCGGTAGTGGCGTAGACAAAGGTTTCGCATGGCTGTCGGAGAACGTATAAATACAATCTTGTGTGTTTTTAAATGCTCGGATTGCTCATCTTATTGTTCGGTACCGTCATGTTTGTTTCCTCTTGTCAAGAAAATCGTTTGCATGGTGCGATGAAGAATATTGTAGGTGAAATTGCGGGAGAAGCGACATATATTCTGATATCGGTATACCTTATCATAATAGGGCTAATTATTATGGTAGAACATTAGATATAGCAAACATTAATTTAGAAATTCCCTCTGTACTCATACTATCAATATAATGTACACCTTCCTCTTTTTCTACAGGTATGCGTATTCCTACCATCAACGCTGGAGGCAAATACTTCATTTTACCCTGAATCTTTCTCCATTTTTCTACTGCAAACATTTTTGTCTTTTTGCTATTGAAACAAAGTAAAACCAAATCCATTTGTTTAAATCCATCGTACACATGCGGTGGAAGGTCCCAAAAACACCATTTCGACTCCCCTACCTGCAATGGTTTATGTATTTCTATCGTCTGTGTTTTCTCGTAGTACATCGTGAAGTAATTTTGTGTGACTCGATGTATGAAGGAAGTTTTCCCGACTCGATCCCCCAATACAAGGATATTGTAAGATTGTGGGTTGTACTTGCTCTCTTCATCACTCGAATCGGAGAGGTACGTCCGTCTCATTTATATGCATTATGTATTCATAAATACGTTGGTAAACAAAAGCCATCCTAAAGTCAGTTTTGCACCCAACGATAATGTAACAAACACCATTTCTTTGTACAATGGATTGCATCGTAGTTTTCCTTTGCTTTCTGTGCGACAAGCTGGACACCATATTCTAGTCCATTCCCCTGTCCTTTCTGTAGTACACCAATTTTTACCCAATGGACAAGTCAAACATGTAAGTTCTACCAACTGGACGACCCCAAAAGATGCGTACAGGAGGAAAATGGCTACCACGATCGCATACACAAAGCCCGGTGGTTGAATGCCCGGATCAAAGTTCAAGGATGCAAAGAAAGCCCTTGCAATAATGTAATATGCGGAGCAGAAGGTTAGCCACCCGTTCAAATGGTTGATCCACATTAGACCCAATTGACAGTCGTCCAAGTACTCGACAACCAGTCCACACAGCTGACAGGAACATGTAAGAACACCAATTGCGAATAGGTGATGGATATCAAAAATACCATTGATAATGGCAATAATGATCAACATAATCGAAGCGCTAATGCTATATTCAACAAAACGCAATGGATTTCTTCCGCGCCGAATCATGTCACTGTAGCGATATCCGCATAACATTCGTTGAACGAATTCAGAATGATCTGTTAGCGCTGCCAGCAATTGGAAGAAGAAGGACAAGAGATGAAAGGATATAATGAGCCAGCCATAATCCAATCCACACCTATCGTCACCACATTGGGAAAAGTCTGTTTTACTCGAGAGACAGAATGCACCATCGTTTGCAGTGTTTCTAGGCTCACCGGGACATGTCGATGTATTGACCCCGTTCACCAGTACGGTTCTGTTCCGTTCCCATGCAAGGTACGTTTCAGTATATGGGACATTTACAGCTTCTCGTGGTGCATATATTATTATCATACCGATAACAGAAGCCAAATGCCCAAGAATGGCAATATAATTGATGTAGATATACCCGGGAGTAAATTCCAATGCTTCTAAAGGTACCAGAGCTTCTTCGCATGGGTCAGTGTCATCACCTTCTTCCATGGTTATGGCTGAAAATTGTTCTCTACGAATACGCTCGGATCTCATTTAAATAAATCTTTTTGCGTATATATACGGTAGAATGGCTCAATAAATGATCAACGAAGTGAATCGTTACGTAACCTACCTAAGAGCCCCGGGAATGAAATTTATGACCATTTCCGAGTTCAACGCAAAATTTCAAACCGATATTGCTCACAATTCTGCCCTAGAAGAATCCATTCGAAAAGCTCGTATAGAAATTGGTCCTAACGATGTTTTGGTCCAGTCCTTTTCGTTGGCGCCGGAACCGAGAAAGGTGAGAAAATTGATTAATGTGGAACCCATGGATGTGAACATGGACGATTTGTTGGAAGAGGAAGAAGTAGAAGATGAGTACGAACAGGCCTGTGACGACTGTGGTAAGTCCCATGCGAACTCGTGCGTTCGTAACACCGCAAACGAGAAAAATATTAAGGACGCAACAACCCTAAAACATTTGGTAGGGTTTCAAGGAAATGGCGTGCAGCTTATGAAAGGCAAAGAGCGTTACATAAAGAGTTTGCGTGCGTACGCGGGTGGTGACCAAAGTGCTGATATTCGCCTGTTCGATGGGAAAAAAATGCTGGTCTCTGAATTGAATCCAAACAAACAAAGTTTGAAAGAATTGTTTGCAGCCTTTCCTTCCGGTCCACACACCGTTCTTTGTGATTAATACTTATATCTATATAAATACAAATACATATTGTTGAAATGAATATACGCTTTCAATCCTTGTTCCCCATTAGTTTATTACCATGGTGTATTCTATGCCTTCATTACCTTATTCATGGATCCATGTATACTATTTTATTGGGTCATATTGTTACCCATGCTCTAGTCATTCACCATTATCCGATCCTTGAAATGAATATGATCGATCTCAACCGATGGCTACACGTACAGCGTTTGGCATTATGGATTACCATGGCATATCGCAATGAGTACGCTGGGGGTATATGGATTTTATTGTTGTGCCTTAATTTTAAAATGGTCAAATGGAACTATTGTACCTCAGAATCCATTCATATGACATGCGTATTGTGCTTCTGTTCTACTGCCGGATACATGCAATTCTTATTGGCGATGGTGTGCCTCGCTTTATATCACAAAATGAAGGAGCCAATCATAGTGTGGGAGAGCAAGACGAGAATAAAAGAATATTTTCTCTATCGAATGGCGTACAATTACGTGTTTGCTCTACTAGAGTGGTCTGTAAGTAGTATGAATACATCGTCCATTGTGTCCATGATTGGTTCATGTATTATATTCAACGCAATGGTGTATTACAGTGTAGAAAACGAGACGGAGGAATGGTACATACCAAAAGTCGTGCCAGAGGATTACCCGTTACCTTTAAACATTAAAGATGCAAAGACAAGATGCAACATGGCGAAGAAGGTATTTAAGTCAAATGAAATGATATAAATGGGAAATTATTTATCCTCTGACTTTTACATATATTCCAGACTATTGGAAGACGATACGTACGTTTTACGCGAAGAACTGAAGGAGGGAAACCCAATGAGCAGGTTCAAACACGAAGTGTATGCTTATGCACTCAGTAAGAAGTACAAAGACGACAAATCCCTGTACATGTACTATGGGTATTCGAGAGTGGCAAAGGCCATCGTGGAAGGCGACGATGTGAAATATTTAGTCATTACTTTTTGTTCGGAAGAAGCAGCGAAAGAATGGGACGAATGCAACGAGCAAATGGACAAAGTGTATGTGGACGTGATCTGGCTGGAACGGCCGTTTTTGAACAGTTGGGTGTACCATGTAGAAGAGAATTTCTTAGTGCGCAAATACCAAAATTTTAAAATGGATATGTAAGTATAAATATTCATTACGGTCTAGTAAATGGAAATATGGATACCGGTCAATATACAGACCGACGATGTAAAACAGGAGCTTCAACAATGGCTGGATGATTACAGCTACCATGCGTACAAAAGCATCGTCCAAGATCGAATCAATTCAAGGTATCCCAGTTTCACTATACCAAAAGCATTGTACATACTTGAACTACAGAACAGAAAGGTTTTGGCCATTGAAGCACACAGCATACAGGATATGGAATTCTGCTCCATATGCCACGAAGAGGACTTCAATATTAAACAAACCTTACTCTGTAACCATACATTTCACCAACATTGTATAGAGCGTTGGTTTCGTGTAAATAATACTTGCCCCTTATGTAGAACTATAGCTTAATATTCTTCTTGTATCTCTACATCGTACCGATCATCGTAATCCGGATCCTTGTACCGATCGTCCAATTTGTTCTGTGCCTTCTCTGCCTCTTCGAGTTGATTGTATAAATGCTTTATGTTTGAGCCAAATGGTCCTATTTTCTCATTCAAATTGAACAATTCATCTTTGTACAACCATGTCCATGCTAACTCAGGAACCACCCCGTCTCTTTCTTTCCCTCTCCCGTCTTTAAATTTAAATTCATCTCCGATTCCCATGTACCAAGGGTCCTTAACTATTTTTTCAAATTTTTTCCATCCTTTACTACTCTTCCTGTTCTTTTTAGTTATTGTTGGATTACCACGGTTGTAAACGCTTATATCATATATTTCATTTGGTATGCACCAATATGTTCCAGTCGGATAACCCTGCCATTCTGAAATTTTCCCTGTTCTTGTTACACCAGCTGGTGTGTGTCTCATGATCACCGTCTTTTCCTCTTGATTGACCTCGCACTCCAAACGTATCTTAATTTCTAGAGACATCCATCCTTCCTTTACAAATTGATTATCGCTTTGCTTATCGTACCAATGAATGCTGTCACCAACCTTTAACTCTCCTTTTAACGAATTTATCTTACCGACAATCGTCGTCATATTTTCTGTAATATTTGTCGTTGGGGCTCCTCTCGACAGTGTTACATATTTAGGCTTTGTATTGACCACTCTTTTTGTGTTATTTGCAGTACTTGGCAATATTCGCCCATCCATCAGGTCCGTCCAGTCGTCCGTTAAAAGGCTCTCTGGTACTGTATTTTCCAATGGTTCGTCTGTGACTCGACGATAATACGTACGAGATTCCTCGTTCTCCTTGTATTCAAATTTGTACCGTCTATCACCATGCAATTGCATCTGATGTTCAATGGAATTTAAAGTCATCATTGTCTCCAACCGATCCCTTTGAATTCGGTTTGCCTTTGATTGCTTTCTTCGTTTCATATTACGTGTTTCCTTTAAGTCATCTTTTGTCTTTTCAGTTGGTTTCTCTGTCGTCTTCACCAAATGGTAGTACAAGTATTTTCCATTGACTTTTAATGGGAGCCCACATTTTTCACACTTATCGTCCATCATGCGTCTGTTTTTATTACATGCGTAACAAAAATGGTCTTTATTTGTAGTATTCACATCATGCAGACAAGTAAATGCGTAATTGTTGAACACTGGCACGTGAGAAAGGTTGACATAATTGTCAAAATAGGTAGACCATTTCTTTGCATCTTCTATATCCACATCCACCTTTCTTCGTCTCTTGATGTTCAAATTAAAGATCTGTCTAAATTTGGATGGTCTCAATCCCAACGATATTTCAAGTTGGTTGATTCCCGGGTCCACGATAAAGTCGTCTACTTTGTATTCGTATTGTAAAAGGTTTCGTTTTTCGTCGTTGTTTTCTAACTGGTTGTACTTCCTTTTTTGACGGTACAGCATTTCTTCTTTCTCACCGTCGTCCATGGTTCCAATGCTATTCGGTAAGATCCACAATTTGATGGCATCCTCCGTTATTTCGTTTCTAATTTTTTTGGTAAACTGTTCGTCTACGTTGTACTCTTTATCAGTTATGTAACAACCAAGTTCGTTATCGGCAGAAAGTAGCTGTTTTGTCCGTGTATCGATTAATTTGTAATCCATGTAGTTGATCTCTAACGCATCAAACTTTCTCTTTGCATCGTCCACGTACTCCTGTACCTCCATTTCTTCTTCTCCTTCCTCGTCGTTAATAGTAACTTTTTTGCTATAAATCTCCTTTCTGACAAGTTTTCTCGCTCTCACAAGCCAATCGTTTTCATCTTTATCGAGGGTTTTCAACTCTTTATCAGCCTTCTCTCTACGTACAAGTTCGTTCACACGTACTTTGGAAGCGACCGAATTTAATGGGTTTTTCTTAATGTATTGAATCAATTCGCGTTTCCGCAATGCCTCTACCTTTTTGTCTTCTTCTGAAGTGTCCTGATTCCTGTTCAGCCCTGTACCAACGAATGAAACATACTCCACGGTTCTCATACTGTTTGGGAGGTTTTTATGGGAGTTTCGCCGCACAGTACGTCCATTGAACTGGTCTTGTTTACCCGCGGATTTCACGGGGTCTATGCAGATCATAAAGGAAGATGAACACGATTTATAATCTATGCCTTCAATACCTTTGTCCGAGACCAACAAACAATCAATAGAACCATTTTCGAACCATTCTTTAATTTTCTTGTTGTCGTATTTCACTTTACCACCAATCAACGCAAAGTTCATACGGTTTTTTTCGCTCATCCCCCTCAGTCTGGGGTATACATTCTTTACGTACGTACGCCGCTCGCCCATATCTTCACCATTTAAACTTAAAGTGGCGTTCCCTTTCTTCTTGTTCGCATATGGGTTTTCCTCTATATGTTCCAATATGGTCAACAGTTCATCGATATTGTTTACTCGTTCGGCATTATTAAATAACTTTTCCGTATACTTGTCATACATGCTGTTAACGTATTTTCGTGTAAAGTAGCAGTTGACAAATGCTTCCTTGCAAGTTTGTACGGTATCTTTAAACCCGTCCCCAGTTTGCAACTTGTATTCGAAGTTTTCAATGGTCATCTTATTCTCGGGCCTTTCCATCTGCTTTACATTTCTAAAGAATGCATCGTGCCGCTTTATAAACGAATTAATAAATGTGAAATTCTGTACCGGCATATTAAAACGTTTGTCTTCATCCGTTTCAGGTAATTTTACCGTTTGTAACATACTGAACATTGTGGTTTGTAAAAGGGTTTGCGGTTTCCCTGATTTTGGTTTTAATGTACTATGGAACTGCCTACTTGGTTCTTTTTCATTTGTCCAGCTACGTTCAGCATAGTACTTCACTCTAATCTCATCCATCTGTTCTACCAATGGTGCTGGAAATGGTTTCAAATCATCCAATTTTTTTCTCAGCGTTTTCTTCGGAGGGTTTTCTAATTCGGAAAAGGCATTTTCACATGCTTTTACAATAATCTTTTTAAACAACTTCTCTTCTGTCTGAAAATTTTTGTAAATTGTTGCACTTTCGATGATTTTTTCCTTTCGCGCCTTATTGATTTTACCAGTATGCATCTTCTTAATTATTCTTGCTGCTTGAATGTATTTGTCACATGCTTCTCTGTCAGAATCAATGGTCTGTTTATCACTTACACTACATGCGAACTCTGCACCATATGCAAACTTATTTACAGCTTCAGCAAATGGTATAAACGTTTTCTCAGATAGTTTAATCATCAACTCCCTTTCCATTTTTTTGTAAAATATGGCATAACAGACTGTTGGCAGCGTATCGTTGTAAAATTTGAACACTTCTTTTAGTTCATCGTAATCTAATTCTGTCGATGGGTCTACATTGTATCCATATGCTTCTTCCTGTTTCTCTACGTAATCGATCTCTTCATCGTTTTGCCATATTAATTTGCGATACCGTTTGCTAGCTTGTTCTCTTGCATGATTTTCTAGTTGCGCTTTGTCAAATTTGTTAACGTATTTGTGTTTTCGCATCGTCAATGCACGTTGCAGCATGCGTAACATCTCAACCCTGTCGTGGTACACCATCACATTTTTAGATTGACTGACTTGTTTTTCAATGGTATACACCATTTCCAATACTTTTGAACCCAATAAGTCTGGAATGTATGGTATATTCACGTACTGGCCTTCGTTACTACCACCAGCGACAACTTCTACGGTTGGACACACGTAGAGCCATGTTATATTTTCTTTTCGAGTAACTTTTTCAATTATATCGGTAATTGTTTGTGCTTTAATGTCGTCGCTTTTGTCCGTATAGTTTGAGACAATAGCAGACTCGAGATATACATTGTCCTCGCTCAAACGAATGTTAATTAAGCCATTCTTGTTTTGTAGAATCCATTTTTCCAGTTGCATGATTTCTATCGCACTGTATTGACCAGCTGTCGCTTTTTTAACTTCAATGTTGTGATCCTTTATTTCGACATTATACCGAGCATTTCTGTCAATGTCATATCGGATTTCATACTGAGGAATAATATCTTTCATCAACGCACGATTCAGATCACAGTGTACTTCGATATACCCGGGAGAGGCGTCCTTATCTTTACGGTACGGAACCAGAACTGGAAAGATTCTCTCTCTTTTCTTATTTTGAAGCACGAATAAATTTTTCAATGCGTCTTTTAGAAATTCTTTCAATCTCTTGTCTATTTTACCCTCCAGAAAATCATCGTCTGTACCCATGTAAAAATTCAACAGTTTTTTGTAGTCCATCTTAAAACGATCGTCTTCATCGCCATCTTTGTCGAAAATAATATCTACCGCGGCATCAATATCTTGAACTGTATTGTGTCGAGAGAATTTACCACGAATACGTTTTGCCAAGTCGTACATATCTTCATCGTTGACCTTTGGATACAATGGATGCCATGGTGGAAGGGATAGACCGTTAAAAGTTCCATCGATATCAATTGACTCGTAAGGGTACATCGAATTATCTTTTAACAGCTCCGATAAAATAAACAATTGTTTTGTTTCGTTTGTTGATTCAATGGGAGTGGCCGACAGCAGGATGGTATATTGGCTTTGTGCGATGTATTTCCACAGTGCTTGGGACATTAATGATTTAGAATCTCGAACAAATTTATGGATTTCGTCGCAAACAATGATACAGTCTTTCGGTGCTCGATACATATGGTAAAAATTCCCATCTGGCTTCATATAATACGGAACATTGTACTCGTGCGTTACTCCACGTTCCCAAATGGCTTCCTTTAATTCGCTTACCGTTTGATTCATTGTTTGTACTTTTTTCGTCTGTGCTATTCGTTTTAATGTGTTGTAAAAGGCTAACCATTTCATATACCCTATTTTCCGATATTCTGATATTGTAGCGCCACGTGCTTTGTCTACAGGGAACCCACACAAAAACTGTTTCTTTATGCCATTGCAACCACACGCAAGAAACAGTTTGTCTTCTACAAGATGCCAATGGTGGTCTATTCGAATAGTATTGTTACCAAGGTCAAATTCGTGGACGATACCATTTAGCACTTTACCTAACTTCGTTTTTTCATCGCCATAAAAATCAGATTTTTGTATTTCTTTTCCACATACCATGCAATGGCGTACTCTTGGTTCATCGTCTTTGTCTTTAGGGAATTTTTTATATGGGTCCTCGATGACATTAGTTCTTGGATATTCTCCAACAGACGTTTCTTTTGTTTTCTTAATCCAATCTTCGTACACATCCTTAAAATCGTTTAAATCCTTGTACTCTGGATAGAGCCATTTGGTCTGCGAATCCCGAAAATGGTTGTACGTAGACCAAATGTAATCACGTTTGTCAAATCCCAACTTATGCAACTCAATTACCCATTGCGACAACAAGTCTCTATTGGGGGCCAACAGCAGAACTTTTTTCTTCGATCGTCTACGCATTTTCTCGGCCAGTAACAATGCGTTGATGGTCTTACCAAAACCGGGACGATGCGCCAACAGTAGTTTCTCTTGTGCCAACCGTAGACTGGGCATTTGCCACGGTTCTGGTTTGCCCCATCGTGGCTCTTTGTAAATGGCTTCTGGTAACTGTCGTGATGTCGTACGGAGGCACTCTCCCGCACATCGTTTCAATGTACCGTCTTTAAGCTTCCATGTTGGGCTGTTGTTTATGTCTCGCAATTTTTTCTTTTTCATGAGAGTTTTTGTTATGTTTTCGTCCAAAAACTGTTCTACGTAAGCACTTTTTTTGTCAGTAGAGGTCATTATTTTCAAGAGTTCATCCTCTCCACGTGCATATTCGAATTTCTTACCGTCTTTACGATATTCGACATTCCCGGTAATCTCCGTATCGATGCAGATGAGACCAACGTCTTCTTGTGGGAGAGTAACGTCGGATTGTGGTGTAAGAGCAGGGAGCTGTCCCAATTCTCTTGGTGGATCAAAATCTGGCACTATTTCTTCTATGGCATCCTTATCGGCTTGAGGAACCGGAGCTGGTGCTGGAGCCGGAGACAATGCCTGTAACCCCCCTAGTTTATCAAGGCGTCGCTTTTTTGTCAAGACGGCTTCAATCTCTCCTCTATAATTTTCGTTTTTGAACTCTTTAAGGTATCGTGTATCCCCGGTATCATTAGCATAATCTTGAAATCTTTCAAGTATCGTGTTGTACAAAGCGTCAACCTGTGTCAAAAAGTCCCGTAGTTCATCTGAAAGTTTTCCCGTGAGTGCCGGAAGCACATAAGATATGAACGTTTGAATGTCAATTTTGACTCTCTCACCTACATTCTCATTTGTAGAGGGTGTAAAGTGTTGACGCACAATGGTTTCAATACGTGTTCCAGCTATCTCCCGAAACTGACGCTGTACTTCGCTTACTATTTGTTCAACCGTTACTCCATTCGATTCATCTATAAAACCTTTGATAGCGTTCAATATTTCCTCGTCCTTCGTTTCCTCACCATGGTACTCTTCCTTCGTTTCCACGGGTGCTGGTGTTTCCGCTGGAACCGGAGCTGGAGGAGCCAATCCCAATTGTTCTTTAAACCATGGGATTTGACGCACTAGTTCCTTCGCCTGTTCGGGTAATTCATCGTACGCTCCAGTGGTTATCGTATTCCAATTGAAAAACAATTTAAATGCAAATACCCATTGTGGTATTGGCTCCAGTCTTTGCTTTTTGTAGAAGACACGATTGCCCTGTCTAATCATACAGACTCTCTTTGAATCCAACGCGTATGGCGTTTTAATGTTGTCCAAGATAACTTTGCCGTCGTATTCGTATTCTGGGAATAGTTTGTCAAACCAATCGTTTTTCTCAACTGCCTGACCGTCGATCAGGTATTGAAGGCTTTCCTGTTTCTGCATTTTGTATACTATAGCATCTTTCCTAATGGTGATGTTAACATTAGCGGTTCGGTTCGTGGTTCTATACAAACGGGTTGCAAGTAGACGAACGGACAATCGTCGTCTCTTAGGACCAGACTGAACAATCGCATAGCCGTCTTTGATGTCAACGGTGGCGTTCGTAACCGCGATGCCCGACCTGTAATTCTCCACGGACACATAGTGTTGCATGCCAGTCATGTAACTAGAATAAGTGTGCGCCCACGATGGAATCATTTTATAAAAATCTTAAGTGATTTATACTATATAATTGCAAAAATGATTGAGTAAATGTCCTTGGAACAATGTGTAAAGAATCCTGTAAAGTATACTGGTGGTAAAATCGATTCAATATTTATGTATGTAAAAAATTATTGTTCTCACAGTATACACGCGGCTTTGCGTACGGAACAGTTTACTAAAAATGTAAAGTGTTACGACTTGCAGACAAATAAATATGTATCCCACAGTGATTTAGATAAACAAGTAGCCAACGGCGATGGAAGGGAAAAATGGTATCATTTCAACACGGTACCACAAATTTTTGCAAAGGTTGGTACAGCATGGTACCATATAGGAGGACGCGATGACTTCGATTCTATTGCAACACACACCATTGAGACCAAGGCCAAGGATGGTCCAAATCAGTATAAGTTTTAGTGTTAGGGAGTAGGGTTTTTACCAGTGGTAGTATTTGGTCGAGATGTTGTCCTGTTTTACAGCTCACGCACAGTGTTGGGCATTTAAAATTTGGTGCGGTATAGCTGTCTATTCTATCTATCTTATTGCATATGATAATAACAGGTATATTCTCAAATCTATCTATCCATTCTTGTACTGTATCCTCTCTACCGACTTCATAAAATACTAAAGCAGCGTTAGCATAAGGGTAGTATTCTTCACAAATGGAATGGTACCTTTCATTTCCCGACATGTCATGGATGATAAAATCGCCTTTGTACAGCATATCTTTCCCAATGGTTTGCATATAAGATTCAGAGAACGTATGCCCATTTAAATAACGTAGAAAGGCACTTTTCCCCGCCATATAGTGACCAACGAAAACCAGAACATGCATTTATTACGTAGATTATTTTCTTAAATAGTATTTAAGTACTTTCTTGGAATTATAAATGATAATATATGTTAAAAACGGCACTTTGTTTTTCGCATATTCTGTAGTCTGCTTTCTTCTGCTGACAGGCCATCTGCCCTTTGTTCGATCGTTGTATTTCTTTTTCTTCCCGTTGATGATGATTTATTACATGTGTTTGATTTATCCACTGTTTCATATGAAGTACAAGTATGTAGTAATGGAGAAAGAATTTTATAGGAAGTATTGGATTATATTTTTCCATGGTATTCTCTTCATGGGCGATCCACTGAATGCGTGCATAGCTGTTGCGACTATGTTTTATGTCCATCTGTACAAAGAGATAATGTTTTTGATTCGGTTTGCAGAGAAGCGGTTGGGCAAGATTGACGAGACTCTATTTGAAAAAGTACCGGGATATCGCATTGCTCATTTGCATTTGAATGTGTTTGAAGACGACATCGAGAATAGATTTCACCATAGCTGCTACGATAGCAATCGATTGTACATTCTGGAGTCTACCAGTTTAAGTAAAAAGAAGCAGCTTGGTATATCCAATTATAGAGAAATACGAAGAAAGGGTCAGACTCCGCGCGAAATGAACGATAACGAATTGCGAATGTACAAAGCGTCTAGTAACGAACTTTTGTTTCTTCAGCAACGAGAATATTATGTACTGTATCCTTTGGTGGTCTTGTTGTTTTTGCTCACCTTTATTTTATTTAGCGCACGATCGATGGGGGCATATATACACGTGTTTTTAGTTGGTTTAAACGTCGGGAGCTTCTCCTTCAAACCATTGGGCCACGATATTGTGGTGGATTTAAGTTATTTTGCCTTTGCTGTAATGTTTGCACAAATCCACTACACCAAAAACTAAAACAAAAGAAAACGATAAAGGGTACACTGTCATACTCGAATGAAAACGACTGGCCAGTAAACAAATGAAGCATAAGTAGCAAAAGAACCGCACTAAGTAAATTGCATAAGACAACATATCTTGTTTTTATTTTAACTATTTTATTCTGTTGTTCGTATGGTGTTTTGCAAATACCACAATGATTCTGCTCATACAAACGCATTATCATTTGGCAGTTGGCGTGCAAATACAAATTTTTGCACAGACAAGGCGCGGACGTTGTGCATGGTTCTAGACAAACGTAACACTCTGTCATTTACATGCTTTCGTCCATCTTATATACTACAGACCATTTCTCGATGGCCTTTGAACAATCGGCCAAACATATGTTCAGGTCGGTACTGGCGATACGCGATATGGGCGATATCACAGAAAGCTCCGCTGGAGTAAACGGTGCAAATCGATATGCCAACGATATGTGTGCTCCCATTGTCAATGGCTGTTCAATGGCGTAAAAGGAGCGACCTTCCACCTCGGTACAGGTTACCACAGGTGCACCAATTGGTTCGTAGGATGGAGGGAACATGAACGGGTACGACAATGCCTCTTCGTAAGTCATTCCATGTTTAACTGTAATATGCGCCGGAAATGGGGTGGTGTTAAAGGTCTTGGCATACCGTTGTATGTGTCGATGGAGTATATGGTGGTCCTTTAATTTAAACCAAATGCAATATTTAAACATTTTAATAAAAAAAGTACTTATTTAAATACACAATCACTTTTAAAATGATTCGGTTCCTTTTCTATATATTATATTTTTTATCGGTTGTTCGTGCACATGAAATACAACATGCAAATGTTGAGTTACAGGTTCCTTTAACACCGAGAATGTCGTACGACTGCACGTCCGATGGTCATAGTATTCGAATGAAAGAGGCATCCTTTGAAGGCATCCCATTGTCCGATGGAGAAGTCGTTCTTGATTATTATTTACCGGAAGGGACCATATGGTCCGATCTGAAGTTTCGTACCAGCATGGGGTCGTTGTACATTAGCATACCGGTCTCCTATCCACATTTTTATACTTTGTCAAATATCGACGAACAGGGTATTATTGTATAAATTATCATATGAGCACTAAGAAATGCGAGTCCTGTTGTGCTTTATTACACTATCGATTGTTTTGTTTATTTTCCTACTAATATACACCTTCTACGAAGCTCCCGAATACAAACTAGACAACAAGGTGCAAGGACAGTGCAATATATCAGAGTCCATCAAACACTGTGGTGCGTGTGGTCAATGTTCCACGGTCCAAGACTATACTACGTACCATGAGAAGAGGAATACGTTGACAGAAATTGCTAGAGGATGTGCTTTTCAAGACTTTGTGGGTACTTCGAAAGAATGCTTTGTCGATGCAGGTCTCACGGGTGCGTGTGCAGACTGTTGGGTTGAAAACGTTAAATGCGATAGAGAACACTGTGTATTTCCATGTATATTTGAAACCATATTCAATATGAATTCAAATGTAAGGGATAGCCTTAGCAAATGCTTTGCGTGCGATGAGTACTACTGTCTGGACATATTCATCGGTTGTGCTGGAATGAGTAGGAGACGAGCCGGCATTACAACCGACATTGAACGCGATGACTCTGAAATATGTACTATAAAATGACTTTAAGACATATAAAATGTGGTTACTGGTCGGAATACGAATACGCGAGGTACGTCTGTTGAAGGAATTTGTCACCGTAGACATTGAAGATGCTGATATCAAAGGAGACATATTTGACACCATTACATGGTTGAGAATTTTGTCCATGTACGGTTCGCACTCCTTTGACGCTATACTAACCGATGGTGGACTCTTTGGGGTTGAACGGAACGATGAGATAGTACGTATTAAACACAAGTTACTCAAAGAAACAGGGTACATTTATAATTATACTTCTGTCATTGGCAAAAAAGTACCCGATCCAATGGGAAGAGGATGCACCTTTTACCGCATTCCGAAAGCGAGGTATACCATCGAAGAACACGAAAAGGCATGGGAATATTACAAAGATGGAAACAAATGGCAAAAACTAAAATACAAAGTACGATTAATATTATAAACATAATTTGTCTATAGCTCTACATGAATAATTGTACACGGTCAGTGCACGCTCGTTAACATGATCCCAATATGGCGACAAGCAATCCTTCATGTACCGCGAACCATATTTTAAACGCAAATGCTCATCCATATCGTGTGGGCGAAGTACCTCCATGCCATTCATACGAACGGGGACCGATGGAAACATAATTTCAGCCGACATGGCCTTATCATCGGTTCGAAAAATGTCTAGAAAGGGATAGTTCCATTCGTACCGTGTGCGTGTAGAATCGCAACGATAGAGCTTCCAACCGCCCCAAAACGTACTTGTACAGTATGGGTACGTAAACCACGAACGATTAAAAAATGGGACAACCACGTCCAAGTCATCGTCCCAAGGTATTAATTTACCGTGTCGCCGAAGTCCTAGGGCTGTACCAGAGGCAATGCTGTAATTGGAGACCGTGGAATGGAAATGATGTAACAATTCCAGTCCCCCGGTATTATTCTTTGGGGGGTAGTGGCGGCAGATCCATGGAAAAGGAAGTGTTACCACAAATGCATGCAAACACAGTAGAACAATAACATATCTTAAGTATCGCATTTAAAAAGTAAAAAGGTTAATATAAATACTTAAAAGGCCACATCCATCCCGAATGAGATATCGGATGGTTTGGAATACTCCGCCACTCTTCTTTCGAAAAAATTCGTCTTACCTTCCAAGCTGATCATGTCCATGAATGGGAATGGGTTGGTCACTTTGTAATGCTTGTTGTATCCCAATGAGTTTAACAGATGGTCCGCCACAAATTGAACGTACTGGTACATCATCACACGATTCATACCTCTCAAATTCTCCGGTAATGAATGGTTTACGAATTGCATCTCAGCGTGGACCGCACTTTCCACGATTTCAAGTACCTTTTTTCGTGGTAGTTTCGGACACATCTTATACATGGCAACCGCAAAGTCTCGATGCAACCCCTCGTCCCTTGAGATCAACTCGTTGGAAAATGTTAATCCGGGGCAGAGACCTTTGTTCTTTAACCAGAACAGAGCACAGAACGAACTAGAGAACATAACGCCCTCTACTGCCGCAAAGGCAATCAAGCGTTCGGAAAAATTGGTCACGCACCCCCGTTTCGCCTTCATATAGTGCTGTGCCCATTCGGCTTTTGCTTTCGTTCCCGGGTGAGTTTCAATATGTCGAAATAGTTTCGATTTTTGAACGTCGGTTGCGAGCGTGTCGATCATGAGACTATATGTTTCCGAATGTATGTTTTCCATAGCCGCTTGAAATGAGTACATGGCTCTAGCCTCAGGCAACTGCACCTCACTGCAAAAGTTGGTGACGAGATTCTCTACCACGATACCATCTGAAGCTGCAAAAAAGCCCAGAATACACAGAATGAAGTCCTGCTCAGTCTGGTTCAGCTGGTGCCAGTCGTTCGCGTCCTGTGACATGTCAATTTCGTCCACCGTCCAAAACGATGCTACATGCTTCTTATAGAATTCAAACAATGTAGGGTGTTGAATCGGGTACAGAACAAATCGATTTGGATTTTCGGTTAAAAGAAGTGACATATTAAAATGTGAAAAAGTTTTCTTATATACTAAATTTTGTAATAAAATAGAAGGTACGGACGATCGCTTTTTGTAGGTAAATCACTTATCGGAATTACCCGATTGTCGTTTAAAAGATTCCACGTTCCGTCTCTTTTCATGCACAGTGCAGTGTAATGTCCACCAAGCATTCCACCAACATGGTTGCAAATGGCATAAAGGCGGTACATCATACCATTCACCTTTACCTCAGGCTCGATCTCGATCTCGTCGTTTAATTTTTGACGTCCTGTAAAGCGTTTAAGATGGAACACCACTGTATCCGATGGCCGGATGGCCATTTGCTTACTAGATACTGTCTTCCTGTTGCATTTTTCACAATCAATTTTATCCTCTAATTTCTCCAAAGAACAGAATTTCTCGATGCTATTCGATACTGATGATGTTAATGGTATGGACACGCTAACGAATGGATACTCGGTCGTAGATTTCTGACCACAATTACAGGTTACAGTAGACACCATGGTGCCCTCAAATGGATTCTTTGATTTCACGCTTTCGAACAATTGGTCCATCAGGTAGAGAAATAACTCATGGGCATCGCATTGTCTCATTATCTTAAATTCACCGGTTCTTGCCAATGCGCGTACCAACGTATTGAGGTCTTTGCGTTCACTGTTAATATAGAGCATCTCCAACAGGGCACCAACGAGACCGTCCGAGTACTCATCTTTTAATGGATACACTAAATTCTTCGAATACCGCAAACACTGTAATATACTGTTCAAATAGCAGGTATTACCGAGATTTGGTAAACCGCGCATTTTATTATACAAGTTATTTATTTATATAGTTTATTATATTCCGAAACGCAAAATTGTTTCAGTTCTTGAGCAGTGTGACGTTTCTTTTCTACGGTTTCGCGAATTACACGGACTATATGTTTTTGACCGTGTGTTAAACTCGGTTTGTTGATATTGTACAGGTGCAGTCCATTTGCTTCTGGTAACGCACTCTCTAAATACCTGCTTTTTTTGATAATGTCAACTCCGTTCATATACAACCCATTTCGCATGATGTACAGACAGGCTGGCACGAACACTTTAAACGAGAAAGTTGAATTCTGGGCGACCGTGTGTGCTATGAACATTTTCCAATAGGATATTATCTCCGTAGTATATTTTTTCATGATTTCTACTTGCTCTTCTCTACTTTTCGCTATCAGTCTTGTAAACATGGGTTTTCTTTTCATGTTGTGAATGTATAATGTTAGTGAATGCATATACACCTTTGGCTTACTCGTTCGTTCACAGTATCTCCTGTACTTGTTAACAATCTTCTCGCTATCCTTTTTATACTCATTCCGTTTATGCATTTCCGCCATCATCCGTTTTCTTGAAAACAACAGTTTTTTAATAAAGTCTTCGCAAACCATGACGCATTGAGTTACCTTAATATTGTGAATCCCGGAATTCTTCACTCTTCCGTCGGCACTTCTGGAGTACATATGAGGATCTCTTTTATCGGAGAGCACGGTAGGCACACACCTTGAGGATATTTGCCACGAACGCACAGTCTCAGATTCATATTGAACGCCAGAGACCACGCACACCTGACAGTTGTCTCTGTTCGTTATTCTTCCACCATCGCAGTCCTTATGACAGTGGTGAATTTTTCCGCTTTCTTTACAAAGGTAAATGTTGTACAGGGTCTGTATCAACGTGCCCCTACTAACCCATGACGGAGCTTTTAAGTACTTGCAGCAAATGTAATATTTCTCATTTTGCCTATGTATTTCTATGGTCAAGTTAACAATGTTGCACTTGTTGTATGAACACTCATGATCACGCACATGCCGCTTAATCAACGAAGAGAGGTGGCTGGCAACAGTTGCGGGCGACGGGGACCTCGCGATCTCCATACTTTGTTAAAAACTATTTTGTATTTATAGTAATTATTAGCAAGTATAAATAAAGCCAACCTGTAAACAAATGTCAATCGGTAGAAACAAACGCTGGAAAAGAAGAAAACAAATAAAAAAGATCAATCGCTCAAAGAGAATGGAATTTTTGTGCAAAAATAAAGCGCTAATCAACTTTGTGAGAATTTGGAGAATTCAAAAGTTCAATCGGTGCGTGGATCGTTGCGAGGAAATCGTACAAGTACCACATGTTCACGATTGGAATCAATTGCCAAACCTACAGCGTTGGAGTCATGGGTGCCCACGCTGGTGTTGTCCCTATTACGTGGACATTACGCTTCCAAAAAAGCAGTTAATTCGCGTGCTAATCAAACGAAGACTAGCAGACTTAGGGTACCACGGGACGCTAGCACAAGCTTTCGACGTACACCGGCGTATCATGGCTACCTATAAAATCCAGAAAGTCTGGCGAAGGTGGAAAACACGATGGTTGTATAACATGGCTGAAATGAAGCTGCCAGTGACTACTTCACGCACCATTGTTGATACCGATGGTACGAAATGGTACAGCCAATCACACGATGGGCCTTATCTCCCTGTTATAACACCGGATGGTATCAAGTTACAGGTACGAGCACCATTTAATAAATTTGTGGTCAAATGGACCAATTGGTCGTTGGTCCCTACGATATTGAAACCCTACACCAAACTCTACCATACGAATCCTGTTGAGGAGCGTTTGATAGCTGTAAAAAGAATACAGACCATCTGGATTAAGTACAAGTTCGATGGTCTACGAAAAGCGACAAGACGAATACAGCAGTGGTGGAGAAAAAAAAGGTTCTTTTACAGGACGATACGAAGGATACAAAAAAACTTCCATTACAAATGTATAAAAAATGGATGTAGATTTCAAATAACACTCGATGGTCAAAGGAATATATACCAGTACGACAACTACAGAGTTCTTAACTATTGGAATAACCCTGTGAACTGGACATTGGATATTGATAGGATGGTCATTCGCCGATATATAAAGAAAACGCTGCAAGTTATTCCATATCACCATTGGAAGTGTAGGGTTGTGTTGAAGAACAAGATATAAATATAACTTTTTTTTTAAATATAATGAAGTACTGTAAGGGATGCAACCAAACGAAAGCGCTCACGGAGTTTAGCAAGCATTGTCGAATGCCTGATGGACTCGCATCCCGATGCAAAGTGTGTACGAATGCATATTTTAGGAAGTATCGCCAAAACAACCGGGAGAAAGAAAATGCGAGACTTAGGAAGTACCGCAAAAACAACCCGGAGAAAGTACGTGCAATAGTAAGGAAGAGCATCAAACGCCCGGAAAACAAGAAGAAGAGAAATGCACGGAAAAGGGAACGTTACCGTACTGATCCACAGTTCCGAATTGAGTGTTGTTTACGCGCCCGCTTACGGAGAGCACTCAAAGGCAAGAACAAGAGTGCGAGTACCATGACATTGGTTGGTTGTTCCATATCACACTTAAAGAACCATCTCGAAAAGCAGTTCCTTCCCGGAATGACATGGGAGAACCAAGGGAAATGGCACATCGATCACATGATGCCATGTGCCTCCTTCGACTTGAGCGATCCCGAACAACAGAGACGATGTTTTCATTACACCAACCTACAGCCATTGTGGGGTACCGAGAACATAAGGAAACGCGATAAAGTTATCTACAATCGCGAATGGACCGGTACACAATGGATTAAATCGGAAGAAGAAAAGTATAAGAGCACACAAAAATCACTGCAAATGGCAATCGTCTTCAAATCGAACTCCAAAGCACCATACTTCTTGCTATCCAACTTCTATGGAGGATCCGAATTTACTTATATGTCCATGAGGACAAACAACCCTACCTTACAAGCATTGTACATCAGCTTAAGAGACAACATGGACTACAAAACCTTCAAATCGTACCGTGAGAGGCTGATGCGGAAAAAAATTTACAAAGAAGGAAAGAAAGATCACTATATGAAAACGTACAATGGCAAGCAATACTATGGTTTTGGAGTTATCGCAAAACTAATCAGTGCGTGTTGGAAAACATCCATGACAAAACGATTGGAGATTGTCAACGATATCGCTCAAGAGCGCGGGCTGATAGGTGTTATTAAAAAAGACGACTTTCTCATGGGAACAGACGAACAGAACAAACAGTTCATGAAAAGTGCACTAGGAGTAAAGTTCGCGAAGGAACCATATCGTACGGTCCTTTTGGGCACAGGCTCTAACAATGTATACGAGCGCCAAGGCAATAGAGGAAAGAGTCTCTGGGCGGGCGAAGACGGCTGGTTAGGTCTGTTATTAATGCAAATTCGCGACGAGTTGCAAGGCGCTACGCTTGGCAAGCGAAAACGACCACAATTAAAATTCTAAGTATAAGTTTAATAAATATTGTTTATAATGTTACTATTACCAACAGAATTGTGGTTCATAATCTCCCGGTACTTGCAAGTTGTCGATGTCGTTCGAGCTCAGATGGTCTTTAAAGTCCAGATGGAAAATCCACGTATACTGAGATTGAGATATCGGTACGAGCCATACACTTACAAAGGTATCGACTGTGTATATAAAAATTCTAGATTCGTGTTGAAATGGAATAAAATGAAAATATACGATAGACATTCATTAAGTAACAAACAAGCAGCAAAATCACTATATAACATATTTACGATCTCTACAAAATGATGAAAGTCGAATTAATGGAAGGCGGGATCAAGCCCATTCGAGCTACAAAAGGAGCCGCTGGATTCGACTTATACGCACCTCAGGATCTTAAGCTGGACGTTGGTCTTCACAAAGTCCCATTAAAAATCAAGATGGAGCTGCCACAGTACACCTTTGGAAGTATTCGCTGCCGCTCGTCTCTTGCTAAGCGCGGAATAAGTGTGGAAGCAGGCGTAATTGACGAAGATTACCGTGGTGAGGTCCAAGTGATGCTTCGTGTACGTGAACCGTACGAGTGCAAGCGCGGACATGCTGTCGCTCAGTTAATTGTCCAAAGGTACTGTGTACCAAGGATATTTCACGGTAAGGTCAATCCAACGAGAAGAGGTGAAGGCGGCTTTGGGTCCACAGACAACAAGAATTAGTATAAATATCCCATTGGGGTTTAGAAATGTTCTGGTTTCTTGCAGGAGTTATCATGGGTATTTACCTCGACCAGACCTTCACTATTCCACCGTTGCAGAAATTTATCGATAGAATGAAAGAAAAGAGTATAAAGTATACTTAACATTACAACAATATGTTGGAAGCCATGATTTTATTATCTTTTCAAAAATTAAAACACCGTTAACATACTATTTATTACAATACTATTTATTCTAAATGTACGAAGCCGTAGTTTTAGGAATCGGACTGGTAATTGCCATTTTAAGTATATGGCAGCCGATACCGTATGGTCGATTCCAACTGGACCTCCCATTACAGTTGCCAAATCGATGGTACCTGTTTCTAGTCAACTTACCGGCGTTGGTTGCTCTACTAATTGCCGGAGAGGGTTTCACCTCGAAAGAACTAGGTCTTATAGCAATACTATTGTTCTCCTTCCATTTTTTTCTACGGGCTGTGTTTGTGCCGTTCATTGTGTCCAATATCTACACCGTGGATAAGAAACAAGTATCGTTTTTGACGGTTATAGTAATAGGGACGTACAATGCTTTTGTCGGGTTAATGTTAGGCCATATGTGCCAGAGGATAACAAGAAGCCCTGAAAATTTTGACATTGCTTTAATTGTTGGAGCAGTCTTTTGCCTTCTCTTGAACGTGGTTTATGATATCTACATTAACTATTTGCGCGTTCATGGCGAAGTAGAGATGAACGAAATGTACGTCGCACCAGAAGAAATAGCCAAATTGTACCGTATACTAGACTACGCTGGGTTGACATCTCCAAACTACGTATTTGAGATTCTGGAATGGCTGTTGTTCACCATTGTTCTATGGAACATTGAGATGGTTGTTTATTTACTGTGTACAGTTTTAATCCTGTGGATTCGGGCAGTGGCAATTCAAGACTGGAGTAATAAAGTATAAATAAAAGTATATTATTATTAAATGCTAGAGTGTATCGATAATGGCTTCTATTCGTACCCAATCTCTCATGTGATTATACCAATGATCATTACGCGTTATTACGGTAATGGTTTTAACAGTGTACTTTTTGGAGTCTTTGCCGCTGCATTATGGGAAATGTTAGAAGTCATCACTGTATCTTTCTTCGAGTCGTACGTCCTTTTTGGCGATTCATTTGGACCAATTGGTGGCGGTACGGAGACACTTTGCAATGCTATGTTCCTTGATGTTGGAAACGGTATTCTAGGCGCTTTGTTAGCATGGGTGACAACTGGGGGAACTCTTAAAAAAACTATCAATTATTGGATACAATGGGTTATATTTATACTGGTCGGTCTTCTGTATTCGTACCTGTCCGGTTTCAGTTGGTACTGTTCTTGGGACCCGGATTGCGATGGAGAAATGGTCGATTTTCCATGGGGGAACATAGCTAACCTTGTTGTAGTTGTAATTTGGATGTATTTTTGTTTTGCCGACTGGTATTGGTTGTATTTCAACGTTTTCGTAATTAGTATCTTTGGTACCATACCAATTATTTCATCTGCCGTGATGGTTTACGTTGGTACTGCCATCTGTTTCGTGGTGCAATCGCATGAGATACCGTTGTGTATTCTACTACTTCCGTTAACACCGTTTATCTACCTGTACAATGCTTTATTGAACAAGGATACCCCATTTATTTGTAGTTATAAGACCGCATACCGAATTTGTCTGGATATTTTGGAGAAAAACTCTACAGACATTGGTATACTGGCCAGTCAAAACGAATACACCGACGTGTGGACAAGAGACGCTTTCTTTGCCATAATGGGGTTGAAAAGCAAAGGACTCGAATGGGATGCAAAAACAATTGAAACATTGACAAAATTCCAACGTGAAGACGGTCTTATTCCATTGTATGTTGGGAGAGGTGACGCGTTCTCGAAGCTAATATGTAGGACCCGTCCTTCAGGACCATTAAAGGCTCAGTACGGAGATTATAAAACCGGCGATATTGTAACAGATAGCTGTTTTCAATTTATTATCATGGCGGGTCCCGGTCCTGCTAGTGAACGAGCATGGAAATTTATGCAACAATACGTAAAAGATGGATTAATATACGAAGAAGGTCTAGGTTCATGGATGGATACAGTGTATCACAAAGGTAATGTACTGTACACGAATGTATTGTACTATCAAGCTGCAAAAGTATTGAGGAAAGACTATACTTCTATACGGTCAGAGATATACAACAAACTTTGGAATGGGAGATATTTCGATTGTTCTTCGACCGTAAAGTCGTTCGATCAAGTTGGGAACGCACTGGCAATCATATACAACATGACCGAACAAAAAGAATCCATTATTCGGTACCGTAGAGACAACTTTACTCTTGGACTACAGAACCCTCCATGCATGCCGAAAGTCACAAACATTTATTTACCGTGTTATATGATCGGTAACCAGCAGTACCATAATTTCGGATGGTCGTGGGTTAATTTGCTGTTTCTCTCTGTTATGGACTCTAACGATCTGGATGTATTCACAAAGGAAATTGAAAAAAGAGGAACAATTCATGAGATCTATACCGATTATGGTCCCGTCAACCAATTGTTCTGTAGAAGCCAGCCAGAATTTTCAGAGGCGGCGGGAATGTACTTATTAAATGTAGGGTCACCAGAATTTGTCTTTTAAACTTATATATGTATGGTATTCACACATTAATGTTCATCCATCGGAAGCATATCACGCCCATAGGATTTAAAAAACATATTTACAATTTGTATGAAATTTACATTACCGATAATGATTTAGTACCTACAACATGCCAAATGGACCGTGCCATACGAAGCTTCTGGCGAAAAGAGGACCTGTGGTTTGAGCGGGAATATTTGGTACCAGTGCCATCCTATAAACACATTCTTGAAGCCACCCAAAGCGACTCGATGGATCAGTATTGGAAGGACATCCAACCTTCGAAGAAAAAAAAGGTAGACTGTACGAAAACAATTAAAAACGGGTACTGTGCCATATGTATGGACAACAACGGCCCTACAATTGCATTACAATCCTGCAAGTGTGTCTTTCATTACAAATGCATACGCCGATGGTCACAGTATAGTAGCGAATGCCCTATATGCAAAACACCTATATAAGTAAATTCACGGCTATAATAATATTATTAATGCGTCGATCCAAAAAACGAAAACGTTCCAATCTAGAAGACTTGTTATTTTTTACCAGAAGAAACAAGCGATATAGAAACTTACACAAACATTTAAAAACATTGGATAATTTGGTAGGTATGAAGGAATTAAAAGACTCCGTAGTCTCTCAAATACAGTTCATTATTACGACGGGAGGTAACTTGGATGGCCATTTCCTAAACACCGCTCTTCTCGGTCCACCGGGTACAGGAAAGACGACCGTAGCCCAGATTTTGTACAATATATGGATGTCTCTTGAAATGTTTAATGACGATATGCCATTTGCGATCTTGCATCGAAGCGATTTTGTAGGATCTTATATGGGACACACGTCCAATAAAACGCGAAAAATTTTAAATAAATATGCAGGGAGCGTTATCTTCATTGACGAAGCCTACTCCTTGATGAATGGAGAAAAGGATGAATATGGAAAAGAAGCTATTGATCAACTGTGTGCGTTTATGGGGGAGGAAAAATCAAACACCATTGTAATTATAGCAGGATATGAAGAACAGCTAAATTCTCAGTTCTTTGCTGCAAACCCGGGCTTGAAACGACGGTTTGGGTGGCATTTTAGTATTAAACCCTACTCGAACGGCGAATTATTTCAAATATTTTCCAGACAGTTAACGGAGAACGGATGGTCTGTAGAGAAAGAGGCAGAAGAATTGTTCAAGACCAACTTCAAAAAGTTCAAGAACGCTGGAGGTGACACGGAAAATATATGTTTTCAAGCAAAACTCAACTACAGCAAAGAAAATTGGATGAAGAAGAAACAAACAAAAAAGTTATCGTACACACATGTAAATAAAGCAATGGAAAGCTATTTTAAAGAAGAGGAACAACCATTAAGTATGTATATTTAATATTGTAAACGAACTCTACGGTATCTACCAAACCCTAAAGCCCCTCCCGTGGCCCCATTACTCTCACGGTTTACAATCAATGGAATGCCAATGACCAGTACCAACAATGAAAAGATGACTACTATCCATTGAATTGCTCGCCAGTCTAAATCCGTAAAGTCTGGGTTTGTGGTTTCTCCAAGCTCTTTGAAGCCTTCGAAAACATTCCCGATTAAGAGCCACGATAGAGATAGTTTTGAAGATACAGACATCAGCACATATATTTCATCTTCGTGGACACTTTCAAACCATTTCAATACTCCGAACACAATGTAAAACAATGCGTACATTACTCCGGTTAGAACGAAGTAACCCAAAGAAATACCAGATAAGCGCATACTATTCAATATAACGAACTGCATTTGAGCGGCTAGTAACACAAATCCACAAGTCATCAATAAAGTACGATTGTCCTTGTTCATTCCGAGAATCATGAATTGTAAGACCCCATTGGTCATTAATATAAATAACATATCGGGTAAGGTAATGGAACCCGTGCTCAGTACTAGGGCTACTTGTAAAATACCAGCGGTAAAACTGTACTCTATGGTACGACGCAACGATTCAAATTTTTTCATCTCAGGGTCCCTTGCAAGGTAAAATACGGCAATCAAGTGGGAGAAGAAGGTCAGGGCTTCGTTTCCACTGATCCATACCATAGGAGACTGTTCGATTAGGGTTTCGTACGTAGTAGTCGTACTCACGGGATCAACATGGTATTCATGAGACGCTAATGTGATGCCGCTACCGACAGAATCGGTGTGCAACACAATCGACATGACACAAGAAACTATATGGATACAAGCAGCGGCAACGTGAAGGTACAATAGAAGCATTTCTTTAATAATATTCATATTATATACAAACAGATTGTTGTTTAAGCAATGGTTCGTACTCGTCTTCCGGTACAGTAGGAAAAGCTACCGTAGATATAATGTGAGGTTGTTCGCTCAATTTCTTTAACTCTTCTTCTAGTTCGTCTTCGTCGATAGACATAGTTTCCGTACTCAACAAATCGTCGATATCCATTACATCTGCTTGCAAATCTTCCATCGTAGACTGTAGCTCTTCCAATTTTGTTATGTTGTGTGTTTTTGTAAACTTCTTTAACACCGTAGTGCTACTCTTCATTGCTTCAATTTGCATAGCAGTCAGTTCCAACTGTTCTAATGCATACCGTTTGCCAACTATGGATTCTGTACGCCTTTCGCATTGGGAGATGTAGTGCATGAGAATTTTCTTTTTTCTCATTTTACTCAATATACCGTGCTTAGGGCGATGGTAGGCTATATCGGAGCGTATATCCTCGGTCAACGACGCCATTTCACGACCATACTTTGCCAGCATTTCGTGAAGGAGGCGGTCTACCTGATTTAAATGCTGGAGACACTTGTGCGTATTGCGGGACCTCGATGTCCATATCGATAGAATACACCCCATTCTTACCAGTTTTTTGCGTATGTTTTATAGGCAGTTGCGAATATTTGTGTTTACTACGGACTATTCCCATTTAAAATTACGTAAATAAATCTTATATACTGAAATATTATTTATATTGCGATGGTATTCCTACCTCTGCAATGCGCAACGTGTGTATTGTATTTACCTTTATGCCAGTGCTTGAAATCGCAACCTTCGCACTGGTATCGGAAAAACTCGTTTTCAATATCGTATGGATTCCGAAACCCAGCGTTCGAAAGACAGCAAATTCCATTCTCGCCCTCGAAAAAGCGATCCGATGGATGCGTACAACATGCATCTACCATACCTTCAACGGGTACCTCGCACGATCCGCTTGCCAAATGCATTTTCAATGGTCGGAAACCACTCGTGCTTGGCGAAGTAAATGGGCAGAAAGGACACGATACCTCAGTGATTTTACGCTTCACGGGGACTTCCAACTGACGTTCTAGTGCGGCAACACGTTCGCGTAATCGCTGCATTTCCTGTTCGCGTGCTTCTTCACGTTCTCTATCTGCAGACATTATCTCATCGAGATCAAACGCGAAGTCGTCGTCGTCGATGAACTGGTTGAGAAGCTGGAAAAGATCATCGTCCAATTCGATCGTGTCCGGAGAGAGCATGTCCTCCGCGATTTTGGCACGTTTCAGAGGGGCGTTTTCTTTATCGTCTATTTTCCGCTTGTTTTCCATCGTGATTTTACTTTAATAACTGCTTTTATTGTTTAATGACGTTTGCTTTTACGTTTTATTGTTTACTTTTGTATCGTTTTTATTGTTTCGACGGGGGGATCGGGAACGAACCGAAGAAGAAGTTAATAGCTTCAAGAAATAATTTTTAAAAGATAAGAGCGATTTTTTTTAAAAACAATAATATAGACATAGCATTGACTACAATTCAAAAAACATATTTATGCATCATAGACACACGATAGTAAAAAATAGGATTTTTGAAATCTATGCTATTCCATGTATCTGGAAGATATTTGAAAAAAAATATATACTCTGGGTATATGAACACAGCATCGTTTATTCTGGGACTTTTTTTTCGTATGCTATTCCTAGGCTAATGTGATTTGGGTTTTGAATGACCACAATATTCTGTCGAGATGGCCCAGATGGCCCAGATGGTCTCTCTGTCATCTCAATAATATCTTCGACTTCCTGTTCGAAACACGCACTAACCACTACCGATATAATATATATTGTACCGAATACTATATTGACCATGGCAGTAAACATAACCGACAGTACGATAGCGTGAATCAATGGAAGATATCTAAAAAAGGTAAAGTAGACAAACAATCCTAGGAAAAGACATCCCATAAATACATAATAAAAATATACAGTAAGTGGATATCTCATATTTGCGAAACTTTGGTAAAATCACCGCCGCCAATTCCTTTTATTTCCTTTGGTTTCTTTTCCGTCGGTTTCAATATTTCTTGCATTATTTGTTTGTAGGTTTTCTTCTTTGGCATTTTTATAAACTATATCGATATATATAGTATGGTTTTCACTTCCTACCGCTTAGTGGAAGCTTTCAATGCCAAGAATGGTCCCAAGAAGATATACGCGCACAACGTACCCTGCCAGTATATTGTCACTACGGAGAAGCAGTTTTGGAACAAGTTTCTGTTTCCAAAAGCTCCATCTCAACGTTGCTTTTATGAAGTCATTGAAGAGGACAAAGCATGCCATTTGTATGTGGACATTGATGTGAACCGGAGCGAATACCCTTCCATCGATGTAAAGATGATACAAGAAATGGTATGTGGCTTCATTGAGTTTGGTATATCTGCCATGGAACTTGCCGTTGAGCGCTGTATTGTTACCGATTCTAGCAATGAACACAAAGGTTCTTTACACATAGTATACCATGTGAAGGACCACCTGTGGGCAAGCAACGCACACGTCGGAGCCTTTATGAGGTGCATGGAGCTACGCGCAAAGGATAACGAGGCAGATTACCTTATGTGGACTACCTTTGTAGACATGTGCGTGTACAGTAGAAATCGCCTGTTTCGCATGTTGGGATGCACGAAAAAACATGAGCTCCGTACCAAGCAATCGCCGTCCCTTCCATTTAATTATAAAAATTGGAAGATTTGCCAAATACAGCCAGTGGTATACGATGGACAATTGATTGAATGCAACGAACCGGACGGGAGTACAGCTCGTTACATGGGTAGTAAGGCCGTGCCAATTGCTGACTTTGAACCCATCATACGGTCCCATATACGCTCCTTTGCTTCGAACATTGCTCCAGTGCGTAGTATTAACTATATCCCGGCATACATGCAATGGTACATCAATCTTGACAAGAAGGACTGTGTGTTCAAAGGGGAGAGACATCAAAAAAATACCAATTATATGATTGTCAATTGGCATGAAAACACGTACCGTTTTAAATGTTGGAACAGAAAGTACGCATGTTGTATCCATGGAAAAAGTGACGTCAAACCTCTTCCATCCGATCTATGTGAAGTGATAGACAAGTACATGAACTTTATCATTTCTCCTAGCATTGAGTTAGATGAGTCATAATCTCATCCAAATCGGTGTGAATTCTATCTGGTAAATTTGATTCCAACAGACGTTTCAAAATTGTATTTATATTACATGCTTTCGGCAAGTACCATGGTTGTTTGTTTAGCCATTTTGCAATTTCACTCTGTACAAAAGTAGGAAAATTGCGAAGCTTGAAATAATAATAACATATCTGTTGATACTTTTTTTGAATGCATAAATGATCAATGCTGTTTTTCGTATACACGATAAGTTGGATGCCACCTGAAGATATAGGAATAGCCTTCTTATCGATACAGCACATTGAGTTGACAGGAACAGAATTTATCTGGTTGATTTTTATGCTATGGTGAATACTTTTTATA
>Ga0257122_1000616_pt1 | contig 30195 bp, 43 predicted proteins | sample SI106_120metaG_FD_190146 | JGI IMG/M metagenome (GOLD analysis project Ga0257122, IMG submission 190146) | Marine microbial communities from Saanich Inlet, British Columbia, Canada - SI106_120 | ecosystem: Environmental > Aquatic > Marine > Inlet | place: Canada: British Columbia | collected... | reverse complement strand
ATGTTTTACTAACACCAGACAATTTTGTAACTAGAGTGGAAGGAGTATATTAATGAAAAGAGATACATTGATTAAGAATTTACAAATGAAAGCTATGAGGATTACATTTACGAAAGTAAATGGTGAGGAGCGAGTAATGGATTGTTCGTTACAAGAACATATTATTCCTCCAACAGATTCAAACAATCGTAAAGAGAACGAAGAAGTCTTACCTGTATTTGATATAAATAAAGGTGAGTGGCGTTCATTTCGCATGGATTCTATTACTAATATAGAAGTATTGGAATATCAAGATAATGGGGTAATATGATTTTACTTGATTTCAGTAATATAATTATTGGTAGTATTATGGTGGCATCTAAAGTTCCAGATGAGGAAAGATTTTCTGAGGACTTTATTCGCCATTTGGTGTTGAATAGCATTCGCTCATATAGGACTAAACATAAAGCCAAGTATGGTGAGATGGTTATATGTACAGATCATCTTTCTAGTTGGAGGAAGATAGCTTTTCCATATTATAAGGCTCATAGAAAAGTCCAAAGAGAGAAGCAGAACAAAGAACAAGGTATGGATTGGTCGGCATTATTTGACACAATATCTCGGATTGTAGGAGAACTAAAGACACATTTTCCATACAAAGTGATACAAGTCCCACACGCAGAAGGCGATGATGTGATAGCTGTATTAGCTAAACATGCGAATGATTGTCTAAAAGAGCCATCTTTAATCATTTCTAGTGATAAAGACTTTAACCAGTTGTATAAATATAAGAAGATAAGACAATATTCCCCTATGCGTGGAAAGATGTTGAAGGGAATTAATGCAGCGACTTATTTGAAAGAGCATATTATTCGTGGTGATAAGGGAGATGGTATTCCAAATATCTTATCAGCTGATGATTGTATTGTTGAGGGTGTACGACAAAAACCAATTTCAAAGAAGAAAGTTGCTGTCTGGTTACAACAAGACCGTGAAGATTTTTGTGATAATGGTATGGTACATGGTTGGGATAGAAACCAAGAGCTAATAGATTTTGAGTTTATTCCTCCTCCAATGACACTTGATATTTTGGAACAGTACAATACACAAATAGTTCCAAGTAGAAGTGGATTACTAAATTATTTTGTGAAGAACAGATTGAAAATGTTAATTGAAACTATAGGAGATTTCTAATGGTACAAGATGGATTTACAGAAACGATACCCGAGATTTTTAATAAGATCGAAGCAGTAAAGACTAAAAAAGAAAAAAAAGAAATATTAGAACAGTATAAAAATGTTCCAATACTTCAACATATTTTGAGAGGTGCATATGACCCAAATGTAAAGTGGGCAATAACAGAACAACCAGACTTTACACCAAACGATGCACCGATTGGTTTAAATGAGAATAATCTTTATCGTGAAATACCAAGGTGTTCTATTTTTGTGACAGGACATCCAGCTGCAAAAGGAGTAAAGCCTGAACGATTGAAACAGATTTTGATTCAAATATTAGAGAGTATGCATCCATCAGAATCTTTTGTTTATATGGAAATGTTGAAGAAGAAACTTAAAGTAAAAGGTCTAACATCAAAATTAGTATTGGAAGTATTTCCAGATTTGTATAAAGAAAAAGGAGCATAACAATGTCCATAGGTGTTACAACAGATGGTGAAAGTTTAAAGACTACTGTTAGTGTAAAGTCTGGCAGAAAGAAATTATATGATAACGAAGCAATGGTAGTTGAAGCTTTCAAAGAAAAACATATTAAAGTTGATTTGGTTGATGAGGACGATCATCATTTTAAATTAAATTGGGATGGAGGAAAGTATGTAGGTAATTTTTTTGGTACAATATTGTCTTGTGAGTATGAGGTTAGCAGAGATTTCAAAGCAGATATTTCTGCAACTAATAGAAATGAATCAGGTGCTACCGTTTATGCAAAACGCTCTAATGGAGGTAGGCCTAATAGATACAAGTAAGGAGGATTGATGTACGTTTCAAAAGAAAATCCTGTTATTCAAGAGGTGAGAAGTTATGAAACAAATTTGGGCAGAGCATATAAAGAAAACAAAAAAATAAAAACCTTTTTCCCAACTAAACATCTTATTACACGTTGGTTCAATATATTAAACAAAGAAGTATTTAAGAATGAAATATATCCATTCCATGAAATAGAAATAAAACGAAAGCAAGGCTGTCATGCAGAACATATTCCATTTGAGGAATATGATGGAAAGATATATGCTATTCTTTCTATTGCAGACAGGTTTATTAATAAGAATGAATTTCTTTTTGTGTTAGCACATGAGATGGTTCATCAATGGCAATGGATGCATTTGTATCGTTCAGATCATGGAGAATCATTTTGGAAGTGGAAAAATAGATTATCAAAATTTGAAATACCTTTAGGAGTAAGTGTGTAATGCCAAATTATGTATTTGAATGTAGTGAATGTACGCATGGTTTTGAGCAGTTTGAAACCATAGCTAATATTAATAAACCATTAGAAGAACCATGTCCTAAGTGTAAACACAAGGGAAGTATTGTTCGTCTTATTGGTAATACTCAACTATGTGATCCTGTTTCATTAGGATTAAAAAAAGTACCTAGAGATTTTAATGATTTGTTGCATAATATGAATAAAAATGTTCCGGGTGCTGATATTAAGGTGCGAGATTGATGAAAAAAATAATGTTGTGCTTGAGTTTAATAGTTATTATGACGTTAAGAAGTAGTACAGCTATAAGCGGTAATGTACAGTTGAAAAATATAGATGAAGTTTTATTGTATTGTAATAAAAAAGAGTTCATTAAGAATATGGTTGTGAAGTCTTATAAAATGCAATTAGCTGCGTCAGGATTAGTCCACGATGAAAAGCATAAACATTTAGCATCAACTGAGATGTGGATTAATTCACAAACAAGTCAATGGGCAATTGTGTTTGTTTACAAGAAACAAGATAAAAGCTGTATTCTTGGTGGAAATGATATAGATTTACATACTCCTTGACTTTTGTTTTCACCCTCTGCTGGAGAAAGAGATGTTACAAAAAGTCATTAAAAATTTAATAGTTATTGGTAGCATTTGGTTTTTATCAGTTGGTTGTGGTGGCGTTACAGCACTTTCAGCATTAGGCACAGTTGGAAGTGCAGCTGCAACCAAAGTAATAGAGCATAATGCTGGATATGGTATTCAGACACCGAATACTGTTATAGAAAAAGTAATGCCGTCAGTTGTAACTGTTGCGGTTGAACTTAAACAATCTACTAACAATTCACCAACACGTTTTGTAAGACCCGGTGAATCAATTAAACCACAACCAAATCAGTTTTCTGCTGGTAGTGGTTTTGTGTTTCAGGAAGATGGGTTTGTAGTTACCAATTGGCATGTGATAAGAAATGCAATTGATAAACCAAGTATTATTAGAATAGGGTTTAGTAATTATTCACAATATGAAGCAACAATATATAATTATGATTCCATATCCGACATTGCTATACTTAAAATCATCAACGAAGATAACGAAAAGTTTCCAACAATCCAATGGGGTGATAAGCCGAAGTTGGGTGGCCATGCAATTATTATTGGGTCGCCTATTGGATTGGACTTTAGTGTGTCTTTCGGTATTATTTCTGCTGTTGATAGGACTATTCTTAATGCTGCTCCTCCTTTTGTTCCATATGTCCAAACAGATGCAGCGATGAATCGTGGCAACTCTGGTGGGCCGTTGTTTGATGCAGAAGGAAAAGTTATTGGCATTAATACTTTAATATTATCACCATCGGCTAGTAACCAAGAACCCGGTGGAAGTATTGGACTTGGTTTTGCTATTGATGGACAATATGCACAAGATATATTGATACGACTTGCAGATGGTACGAAGATACGATGGAGTTACATGGGTATTCATTATCGTTTACTTGATCGTACTGAAACCAAAAGTAATAATTTAGAGTTTGGTGAGAATGTTATTGTTATGAAAGTAACAGATGATGGAGCTGCAAAAGATAAATTGATTAAAGGTGATATCATTAGAGAGTTAGATGGTGAAATAGTTAAACATACTACATTTGCTTCAGTTATTGCTCGAAAGCTTCCGGGTACTACAATCAATCTGGATGTATTGAGAGCAGGCAAAATTATTAATGTTGATATTACTTTATTAGAAAGACCAGAAAAAAGATAATGTTTGCACTCAAAGTATTATTGAGAAATATGATACTCTATCGGAGGAAACGAATGTGTCCTCTTGAATGTTCGGCTCTTTCCGATAGAATACAAAAAACAGTATTAGAACAGCATGAATGGAAGTCTGCTGGAAATATAAATATTTACAAGAGTAAAGAAAACGAAGTTTCTACAAAAAACTTAATACACGATGCTGAGATTCATTCTGATAAAGAGATATATTATCCAACTCCAGAACCAAAAGATAATGTGTTGGATGTTGATTTAGTCATTGTCCCAGGAGTAGTCTTTGATGAAAAACGTGCAAGGTATGGTAGGGGTTCGGGATACTATGATAGATTTCTTGACCAGCTACCCAAGACAACTTGTATTATTGGTGTAGCATATGATTTTCAAGTGTTGGGGTTTGGTTGGAAATTGAAACTGAACGAATTTGATATTAAGATGGATTACATTATCACAGAGAAAAGAATTATCCAAAAGAGAGGGACACTTAACTATAAGGAGTAAAAAAAGTGAAATTTATTATTTCACTTGTTATGTTTTTGATGGTCAGTATATTATCACACACAGCACACGGAGCAGACAGCAATACAGTAAGTAGTTCAACAGTTACGGGAACAACTACAGTTGACCGAACACCTAGTACTGCTGTATCACCAAGTGTAATTATAAATAATAATGATGTATGTAGGACAGGAATAAGTGGTGCAGCTCAGACAGCATGGTTTGGTCTTTCTATGGGTAAGACGATTGAAGATAAGAATTGTGAACGATTGAAACTCGCACGTTCTCTTTACGGTATGGGTATGAAAGTTGCTTCAGTTAGTTTGTTATGTCAAGATACCAGAGTTTTTCAAGCTATGGAAATGGCTGGTACTCCTTGTCCGATAGACGGAAAGATTGGACAGGCTGCAAGAGTAATATGGGACAAAGAACCATATCGCAGACCTGACTATCAAGAGTGGAGAGAGAAACGAGAGAACAAAGAGAAAGTTGCAGAGTTAGATACATATCATACTGATGAGGAGCCTAATTGGGATGAAGATTATTAAACAAATGCAAACATTTTTAGAGTTTGTTAATGTAAGAAAACATAATAAAGAATGGCAGTTCATGGCTGATGGTTTTTTACCATTATCTCCTTCTATTCTTAAAGAATTTGAAGTTGATGTGCAAGGTGTATATCATGTTACCACTATCAAGGGACTACAAAAACTTGCAAAATTACAAGGTAAACGTGTAGATGTTGCTGGTTTTACTAAAGGTTCAAGGGGCGTTGCTAAAGGACTACTCAATCATGGTGAAATATTAACTACACTAGATGGTAAGAGTTCTGTTGAATTTCAGAATGATGTGAATACTAGGACAGATAGAAATGGTATCAGATGGTTATCACCTAATGGTAATGTATCAGCAAGACTTAATGCTAGAATATTTCAATTTGGTCAAAAGATACATCCAAAGTTAATAAAACATTTTGATATACCATCGAAGGGACGTGGTTCAATGTTTAAGTATGATGTAGGTAATTGGATACATGATAAAGATGGTAAGACTAAAAGAGAGTTTATTAAGTTCTATCATAAAGAAGCTAAGAAGATAATCAATAGTACTTTTATTAAAGCAATTAATAATGATATTAAATATTCTGATATAGAACAATTTAATCATAATGAGATATTGATACATGATTTCAAGATAACAAATTCAAAGTTAATAAGGTCTAGTGATCCAGATATGGCAGAGAAGATGTGGAAGAACGCAGAGGCATCTGGTATGACTAAGTTTGATGTAATAGACCAAGCAGACGTAGAGAAACTAAAATGAAGATTATTAAACAGCTGGTGAGGCGCCTTAGTCCATCCAGCACAGACCAGAACTCTACCGAGAACCGATGGTTACGAAATCGCTACCTAGGTGGAGTTCTGGTTGCCCTATTATTTTGTACTAATGCATTTGCAGAAACAGAAACAACTGCTGATGTAACAGAGAAGGATGCAGGAGCAACACACGTTTGTGAAAATGGTAGCAATTGTACCTATGACCCACGTTCAGACATCTACTCTGATGGTGGTTCTGATGATGATATTGTTTATTGGGATAGTCATGGTGGTGAATGGAATATCACTAATGACATTAGTACATTTATGACTGAAGATCAAATGCTTCAAGGATTTACTATGGATAGTTCTGTTGGATTGAGAGATAGAAATTATGTGGGTGGTGATGCATTTTCCATACAGATTAAAGTAACGGATGGAACGACTACTTATTCTGATACACAGAATTATACAACAAGTGCAGGACAAAATTATGAAACGATAACTAGTCAATTGGTTGTTCCAGAGAATACACTAGCTTATTCTCTTGCAACATTTGGATTGATTCTTGAGGGTACTAGTTTAACTGGTGGATATAACGGACCTCAAACAAATTCTATTGGATTGACTTCTACATATGAAATCATCAATCAAGTAGAAGATACTGTTTTAGACTTAGTAGCATCAGCTGTTGATGATATTCTTACAGATACAGGTTTGTCTGCTATTGATACAGCATCAATGGAGATAGATATTTCAACACCAAGTGGGATAGAGAGTATTAGTGTTGGAGTGACTGTAACACCAACAGCAGTAACATTAGCTGTTCCTACTGTTGCTGGTACGATAGAGAAAATAACAATCAATACTGGAATGGCATCAAGTGATAGTCAACCAGAACAAGTAGCAGAAGTTGCAGAAGCAGTTGCTGAAGTAGAATCAGCTATGGAAGAAGAACAATCAGCTGAATCAGAATCCGAAGAAAAAGAAGATTCAAAAGAAACTAAAGTTGCCAAAGCAAAAGCAGTACAGGCAATAGTGAATAGAGTATTGCAAGCAGTTGATATGGCTGGTGGTGATACAGATGGAACAAAATTAGCATTGATGGGGATGCTTGGTAATCAAGGATTTCGTTCTTATCAACGACAAGAAATACCTGACGTTGCATTTTATGATACGACTGTTGGTTATGAATCACCAACATACAATGATCCGTTAGGTGGAATATTTAATCTAGGGTCGGATCAAATGATGGATGCCATGACAGATGCACAATACGAATAGGAGATAAAATGGAAGTTAGCTATGGAGGCATTTCGGCAAAGGGTGGAAAACTATTCGTTATCATATCTCTGCTTGGGACTATTGGCGGAGGACTATGGGGTGGTTTTGAATTATTCAAAAGATACGAAGATATGGAAGCAAAGATATCTTCCTATGTTGCTCCAGACCTCTCTGGATTTGATAAAAGATTAGAAGTGTTTGATACACAGCTTCAGGAGAAATTAAAATCTGTTGGTACTGATATAAGTGCCTTGAAAGAGTTAGTACAAGATGCACAAGAAACTGCTAGAGATATTCGTACAGATATCAAGGGAGAGATTGGAGAACAAGCAGATCAAATTTCTGCAATAGATAAGAGGTCCCGTACAGATAGTCTTGAAACTAGAACAGCTATGAGAAACGCAGAGAATGAAATAAGAGATTTAATCACACAAACGTCTAAACGATGGGACGATAAACTCACTAAAGTAGACACACAGATAGAGAACTTAGAGAAAAAAGTAAGTAAGAAAATACAAAAAGCATTAGAGAATCCTTTAGCTGCTATGAGTAAAACAAAATAAAAAGGAGTTATATTATGTTAGATGATGTTACACAATGTGTCGTGGATAGAATAAAAGATTTGAATGTTGGTCAAACTGAATCTAGTTTTTATAAAGCTGTTGGAACACCAAACTATTTTGCAAGTATTATTGATATTCATAATGGCCAATATCTTGCAACAACCACAGATGGTGTAGGTAGTAAAGTAGAACATATATTAAATCATGCTCCTTGTGAGATTATTGGTATTGATTGTTTTGCTATGAATATTAATGATTTGTTATGTGTAGGTGCCAATCCTATAGGATTTCAAAATCACATTACAACACAAAAAGATTTAGCCTATATTGTTCCTGATGTTATTACTGGAATAGTTAAGTCCTGTAAAGATAACTTTGTTATTCTTACTGGTGGTGAAACAGAGGTATTGAAAGATACTAAACTTCATATTTCTGGTTCAGCTTATGGTATTATTGCAAATGAGAATTTTCTTATTGATGGTAGTAAGGTTGAAGATGGTGATATCATTATTGGTTTAGAATCTAATGGTGTACACGCAAATGGTTGGACAGCATTGTATGAAAGAAGGGAATGTATAACTTCTTGGGTCAAAGTTGTATTACCAACAAAGATATATGCAGACGATATTAATCCATTGATGACTAGAATAAGACCCTCTGCTATTATTAATATTACAGGTGGTGGCTTTAGAAACTTAGAAAGAATACCTGGCAATTTCATATATGATATTGAGTATGAAAATAAACAATCAGTTTTTAATGATATTCAAACAGTATTTACTCATAAAGAATTATATACAACATTTAATATGGGTATTGGTATGATGGTTATTGTTAAACCAAAAGACCTTGATGTATCTCTCAGTTTATTGAGTTGTGCTAGAGTGATTGGTAAAGTGAAAGATACTATAAATACTTCATCAGTTATTGTAAACGGAGAGGAGATACAATGAAACAAGCTATGTTGTTGATCGGGTGGTCAGCAGTTCTTGGTGGATTTTTTTGGTGGTTGAGTGGTGTTTAGGAGGTTAGGATGGTTCGTTATTTTAAGAAAGGCCAGATAGTTCTTAAAGAAGGTAACGCAGATAGGGATGCTTATATCATCACAAATGGTGAATGTGAAGTGATAAAGAATGATGAAGTAATCGCTACACTTGGTAAGAATGAGATTTTTGGTGAACTTGGTTGGCTACAACATATACCGAGAAGTGCTACAGTAAGGGCAGTTGGTGATGTGACGCTTCGTGTTATTAAAGAACATGAGGCTCCATTGTTTATGGAAAAAAATCCAAAAGCATTGATACCTGTATTAAAGATTGTGTGTAGTCGTATGGGTGAGATGCTAGAAAGAATGGGTAAAAATATATGAAGAAATTTATACACAGAGATGATGTTGGTGATTTTGAGATCCCAGATAGAGTAGAAAAAGACGGCAAGAGATATTATTTGACCCCTGATGGTAACTATTATCCAAGTATTACATCAATACTATCCCAACAAGAAAACTTAGGACTTGAAGCATGGAAAGAACGAGTTGGTGAGAAAGAAGCTAAACGTATTTCCAAAGAGTCAGCAAGAATTGGTACAGCTGTTCATCAATTAGCTGAGTATTACTTATCCAATATCCAAGTCAAATTGGATAAAGAGGAGAAGATCATAATTGATACATTTAATCGTCTACGCTTCCTGCTTGGTAATATAAATAATATAGTTGGATTAGAAATACCATTGTTTTCTGATTTGATTCGCGTTGCTGGGACTTGTGATTGTATAGCTGAGTATAATGGTAAGCTATCTATCATAGATTTCAAGACATCACGCAGACCAAAGAAAGAGGACTGGGTAGATGATTACTATATGCAAACATTTGCTTATAAGTTAATGTTTGAAGAAATGACAGGAATAGAGATACAACAGGTGGTGATACTTATAGCTTCTGTCGAAAGTTTCGATGTTCAAGTTTTTAAGAAACCAGCTAAAGATGCAGATGAGTGGTTAGAGAAATTGGTGGGTATAATGAAAGATAATCCACATATAACTAGTACAATGCATCAATCACAATAAAGGAGAAATACCATGGCAGATTTTGATTTAGACAGTATAGATGATATAGATTATAATATGGATTTTGGTTTTACTACTGTAGATGAAGATGAAGTACAGGAGTTTGAAACAGCAGTTCAAGAGAAAGTAGCAAAGGCAACACAACAAGAAACTGGTGCATTGGAAGCAAAGATGGACAAGTTACTCAAGTTGCGAGAAGATGATTCATCTTATCAAGTTTTGTATGAGAAACGAAAAGCTGAGTTGGAAGATGTTTATAAAGGACAAATGAAGAAAGTTGAAAAGTTAATTTTACCATTGCTATATAATTTAATGAAGAATCCTGAGAATGAGTATATCAAATGGCCAGGTAGAACTACTATTGTTCAGAAACAAATTAATAAGATAGTTGCAATTACAAGAGGTGTATAAATGACACAGGAAGATTTATGGTTATTTGTAGGTGGAGTTATAGTATTAATATCGTGTTATAAATTAGTAAAATATTATTATTAAAAGGAGGTTTTATTATGTCTGTTATTTTAGTTATTGCAAGTTTAGTATTTGGTAGTTATTTGAACGAACCAGAATGGTTCTCTCACGGACCTTATGTTCATGCAAGTAGTCACAAATCATTAGAAGAATGTCAGCTGGTAAAACATGGTGATGATAATAGTATTTGTGCTGGTGGAGAGTTGTATGTAAAAGAGGAGAACTGATATGATTTATAAGAATTTTATTGGTGGTGTGTGGATGGAGAGTTGCACAGGTAAAACTTTCAAGTCCCACAACCCAGCACATACAGGTCAAGTGGTTGGTGAGTTTCAAGACTCTGGAACAGTTGATATCGACAGAGCAGTAGAACACGCAAAGGATGCTTTCAAGATGTGGAAGAATGTTCCTGCACCAAAACGTGCAGAGATTATGTTCAAAGCTGCACAAATTCTTGAACGTGATAAAGAGTGTATTGCAAAAGGTATGACAGCAGAGATGGGCAAGATTCTTGCTGAAACTAGAGGTGATGTTCAAGAAGCAATTGACATGGCATACTATGCAGCTGGTGAAGGTAGACGATTAGCAGGTGAAACAAATCCATCTGAATTAAAAGACCAGATGGTTATGACTATTAGACAACCAATGGGAGTGATTGGTGCAATAACACCTTGGAACTTTCCAATAGCAATACCTGCATGGAAAGCATTTCCAGCATTGGTGGCTGGTAACACAATGGTTATTAAACCAGCAGAAGATACTCCTTGGTCAGTTATCAAGTTGGCAGAAGTTTTCATTGAAGCTGGACTACCAGCTGGTGTATTTAATGTTGTAACTGGTTATGGCCCAACAGCTGGATTACCACTTGTAAGAAATAAAGATGTTAAGATGATTTCATTTACTGGTTCAACAGCAACTGGTAAAATCATTGCGACTACTTGTGCAAAACTTGGTAAACAATATTCACTTGAGATGGGTGGTAAGAATGGCATCATTGTAGATAAAGATGCTGACCTTGATCTTGCAGTTGAAGGAGTTACATTCGGAGCTTTTGGAACTACAGGTCAAAGATGTACTGCTTGTAGTAGAGTGTTTGTTCATACAGATATAAAAGATGAATTTACAAAAAAATTATTAGAAAAAACAAAATCGTTATATATTGGTGACGGACTAGATGAAACAGTCCACATGGGTCCCTTGATAAATGAAAAGGCAGTACGCAAAGTAGACAAATTCGTTGAAGATGCAAATAATCGTTTTGCATTTCAGGGTGGAGGTCATTTACTTCATGGTGGAAGTTTTATAACTGAACCAACCGAATCTACTTACGGACACTTTTACGAACCAACCATTTTTGAAGATGTCGATTATGATGATCCTTTGATGAAAGACGAAATCTTTGGGCCAGTACTTGCTATGACTACATTCTCAAACCCCAACGAAGCCATCTGGCAAATCAATAATACCTCTTATGGTTTAAGTGCAGCTATCTATACTAGTGATATCAATTTTGCTATGCAAGCAGTTAAAGATATTGAAACTGGTTTAGTTTATGTTAACACAAGTTGTATCGGAGCTCAAGTACATCTCCCCTTTGGAGGACTAAAAGGAACAGGAAATGGACATAGAGATGCTGGACAAACTATGTTAGATAATGTGACTGAGTGGAAAACAGTTACCATAGATTTCCACGGCAAGATACAGAAGGCACAAATAGATAGTTAGTAACCCCTTTAAATACAAGGACTTACAGGCTATATTCTTCCTTGTATTAGAGGCATATTCTTGCTATAATAGTAGTATATTAAATGATTAATTGAGGAGTTTTAAAATGAGTGAAGTTAAGATGTTCGATCATGTATTAAAAATTAATGGCCAGCTTATAGAGTGTAATGCAAATACTTTGAAACAGTTAATTACTTCTTCAAAAACATTAACAGTTGGTAGTTCTGATAGTTCTAAGAAGTCATTAAATGGTTTTTTCGTAGATGGAACATTTTCATCTGGTGGTATTCGGGGTTTCAAAAAGGCTGGTGGTAATGTTAAAAAGTTGACAGCATTCATTAAGAAGAAGAATAAAGCTGGTCAGTCTGCTACTGATACTATTGCAGAAATTGAGAAAAAGTTTGGTGCTGGTATGAGTAAGAGTGTTATTTACAAGATGAAACCAATAGCTAGACGCAGGTAATTTTATGTCAAAATTTAACAGTACTATTTTGGAAAGCATATCTGATACTGATAAGTCTATTGAAGATATGTATATTAAAACAAGACAGTTAAATTATAATGATTGCTTCACGGAAACTTTAAAGTTTCCGTGGAGTGATAAAGATCAATGGTGTATTAAAACTGGCCAGATCGGTACTTATCTTTATTTTCTTAATGGAAAACTGGTTTATGTGGGTCAGGGTGGAATGCGGAGTAGACTTTCTCAAAGTTATACAGCTTTTAGGAAATATGAAGATGAATATGGGTCAAGAGTTGTTCCTTGGAAAAAGTCAAATGAAAAATGGATAATCACGCCTAAAATATATAATATGTGTCGAGATATGAATAAGTGGAAGATTAGATGTATTATTTTTCATACAGGCTGTAAAAGAATTGATAAAGAGTATTCAAAAAAAACTGAAGATAACTATATTGAAAATTATAACTTGCCAAAATTTGGTTTAAATATAAAAAAAGGTGATAATACATGAGTGATTCAGATTGCCCTTATAAGTTAGAGCCCCAAGATGTTTACGATACAGTTCTTGCGTATTGCCAATCATGCAGTAGTCGAATGGATATTCCTGTTATTCATAATGAGGCAGCGAATAACCAATATCAACTGGTAAGTATTCCAGTTGCTTTAAGTGCTAAGTTGGATAATTATAGAGTTGATTGTATAAATTGTGGTAGTACAAACATTATCGAAAAACAGAACAAGATAGCAAATTATGATGTGTTTACTGTAAAGCTTGCAGTTAATATTCGTTGTGGTACTGATTCGTGGTATGAAAATGATTCATCATCAAGTGGTGATGGCCATCCACGGAAATTTTAAAGGAGAAGTTATGAAACATTTTATTATGATTAGTTTGATTTTCTTGTTGGGTGCCTGTGGCACGATTCCATCAATACCAGAACCTCCGAAAGCTTTAGTAGATTATAAGCCCCCAGCATGGGTTCTTAGTGGAGGTGGTGCTTTTACTGATAAACAGGGTAAAGCATTTTATGGTGTTGGTTCAGCAACTGGAATTAAGAACTTTTCACTACAGCGACAGATTGCTGATGATCGAGCAAGAGCAGACCTTGCTAAAGTGTTTAAGTATTACACGCAGTCGTTAACAAAAGATTATCAGGCACATACTACTGCTGGTAATTTTGCAACATCTGCTGAAGAGCAGAACTCTGAAGCAGCAATTAAAGTTGTAGTTGCTTCTACTCTTAGAGGGGTTCTTATTATAGACCACTTTGAGATTCCAGAACGTATGGAAATGTTATCGTTGGCACGTTTAGATTATGATGCTTTTAAACGTAATGTTGAACAAGCAGAAGAATTTATACAGTTGCCACCACAAGTGCGTAAAGACATTAAAGAACGTGCTGACAAACTCCATGAAGAAATGGAAGCAGATGCGTTGAAGTTACAAGAAGGTCGTGACTTTTTTGCTGAAGAAGAATAATCTTTGAATTGGAGATTTTGTTATGCATTATATTATGTTATTCCTGATAATGTTGTCTGGTTGTGTAACCACCGCCAATTCAACGATTGGTACTATACCAGAAGTTGAATCCGTTACACAGCCAGTTTTAAATTCTCCTGAACCACCTGGCTGGGTCTTGGGCAGAGGACACAAACAATACACTCATGCTCAATACTTAGTTGGAGTTGGTTTCTCTAAAGAGAATACGGTATCAGCAAGTGAGTCAGCAAGAGCAGAACTATCAAAGAATATTCGTTTTAAGATAGCTGCTACTATGAAAGATTATAATAGTAATGATGGTTCGTTTGTTGAAACTTTTATAAAAACTGAAACAGATTTTCTTTTAGAAGGCGTACAAATAAAAGATGGTTGGTATGATTCTGAAAAGAAAGTGTTTTATTCACTAGCAGTAGTTAAACGAAAAACTGTATTAGCAACTGTACAAGCTCAAGTTGATGAAGTTGTAACAAATTCCAATTCAACTATGAACCAAGCTAATGAGTTTTTTCAAGGTGGTGAGATACTTAAATCTCTTGTATATTATTATGATGGATTTAATGAGAGCTCTAAACTGTTACCTTTGTTACGAACTTATAAAAGTGTGAGTGCGTTTCCAGAAATTCCACCTGTATCGACAAATGTTCCATCAGCAGTAGACTTTAAAGAAAAAGTGCAAGCTATTGTTGGACATATAGAAGTAGAGAAGATTACTACTGGTAAATATATTAATAAGGGTGATGTATCGTTTGCTGTTAAGATATCTTATAATGGTCAGGCGTTGAGAAACTTACCAATTAAATTTCATGGCAATTCTTATAATTTTATTAGTCGTGCGTTAAGTAACGACAAAGGAGTGTGTGAAGTAAATACCAATAGTGCTAAGATTATGAATGAAGAAAACTTTGCTATTGTTAAAGCTGAAATTGATCTGTTTGCTTTGTCAAAACGATTTAATTATAAACTTAATAAAGATTTATTCGGTCGTTTAGACACATTAGATGTTACATTTAAAAAGTTCAAAGAGTATGATTTTCAGTTTTATTTAGATAAAGATCAAATTAAAGTTGGTGAGCATGTAGTATTTTTTATTAGGTCTGATGTAGCTGGATTTTTAACGATTCATTCACAAAAAGTAGTGAATGATACACCATCAAAAGTATTTCCAAATAAGTTCTTAAAAGATAATTATATCCAAAAGAACAAGATGTACAATATTGGTGGCGTTGGTTATCCATTTCATTTTCAGATAAAGGGTCCTCCAAGTCAAGAAGTTGTGACAGCTGTCTTATATAAAGATGAAGAATTGAATGAGGTTCTAAGTACAAGAACATTTAATTATGAGGTGTTAAAATGATTGAAATTGTTTTGATTGGTACTGGTGTATATTTATTTATTGGTTATGTTATTGCTCCATTTCTATGAGGTGGACAGTTACTACATTATTGAGGCCGGGTGTAAAGGGGTCTGATGAAGGAGTAGTATTAAAATGTTTACACGATCTTGGTTATGTTGAAGCTTCTGAATTAAGAATTGGTAAAGTATTTTTTATTAATATAGATGATGCTCTTACTAAAGACGAACAAGAATCAAAGGTTCATGATATGTGTAAAAAAATGTTAGTCAATACAGTTTTATATAATTATACTATTACAGAGGAGTTCTAATGAAACGCTTGTTTAAAGTTGGAAAAGAATATTTTGAGAAAAAGTCTGATGCAAAAGTGTATCGGAATAAACTAGAGAGCTATACTCCTGTTGTTGATAAAGAAACAGGATTGCCCTCTAAACATAATTGGAAGTTTGAGATTAAACGAGGCCCAGATCATTGGAAAGGAGTGAGTAAATAATGTTCCCTATCTTTGGTTTAACAAATGTGAAAACTGGAGGTCCGATGTTGATTGGTATCGCTGGTAAAGCTGGTGTAGGTAAAGATACACTTGGTAAATACTTGTGTGATGAATATCGTTGTGTGCATTATTATTTTGCCAAGCCTCTTAAAGAGGGAGCAAAGATTATGTTCGCATTGACTGATGACCAGATTGCAAACAAAGAAGTTCCTATAGAGCCTTGGGGAATATCACCAAGAAAGATTTGGCAGTTACTTGGAACAGAAGTGGGTCGTGGTATAGACCCTGCTATCTGGATTAAGAATGCTGAGATATTTATTAAAAGTGTTCCTGGGAGAACAGTTGTGATTACTGATGTACGATTTGACAACGAAGCTATCTTCATACGCAATAGAGGTGGAGTTATTATAAATATAGTCAGAGAACAACAAGACATTATTGAGAATAGACATTCAAGTGAGGGTGGTTTAAGATCAGACAATATTGACTTAACTATTCATAATAATGGTAGTATTGAGGACATGTGTAATGAAGTGACAGATATGATAGAAAAAAGAATTGCTGTATAATCTTATATATGGAAACATTTAAGACGGGGGTTCGATTCCCCCCGCCTCCACCAAATTCAACAATCATGGGGGCGAATATGGTTTCGATTGGATGGGGAAGTATGTAAGACAGCACGGAGAAGAATGATGGCTTCGTTAACAATCATTCAAACTATAAACGCTAACGATTATTCGTACGCGCTTGCTGCATAGTCTTTGACTAAGTAGCGGAGTCCGAGGGTACTTGTCAACAGAAACCCTCACCTAATTTATTTGCGGGTATAGTATAATGGTATTATTACAGATTTCCAATCTGAAGATCGGAGTTCGATTCTCCGTCCCCGCTTGTTTTAAAAGGAGAAGTTATGATAGGTGAATTGTCAGGTGATACAGCAGATTTTCTAAATGAAATCCCGTGGTTTGATGGGATCATTTATATCATACTTTTGATGGGACTGTATGTATTTTATAAGTGGGTCAATCACAAATTTAAATAAGAGGAAAGCTATGAGATTATTTGATTTTGGTATTATACTAGCAGTAGTTATGTTGCCGTGGTTAGTTTATAGTATATGGATAACACCATAACTTCTTCCTTGTATATCGAACACCATTATGGTATAATGGTTGTGTTGTTATGATGAATGAGTATAGTATTTTCATCATGTTTTTGTAATCCTTTAAAGGAGATGTAAGTATGGGTATGACAGTAAAACATGGCCAACCAAAAGTTGGTCGAAAGAACGCTCGCAAGATGACTCGAGCTGAATGCGAGCTAACAGATTTGCCTCGATGGGTTAAGATTTATACTAGCCCTGCTACTGGTGAAACTGCGTTTAAGAACGCAGATATTGTCGGTGGTGCAAAGACTGTTTATTCTATCCGGAAGAAACTTTCTAAGTTTTGGGGATAGGATCTGATTGTGTCGGGGCTTCGGCCCCTTCACTTTTTTCATTATAAATACTATGACACAATGGACTAAAGAACAATTAATAGAAGGATCAGTATCATTAGTTAAGATGAAATCTAAACTAGCTATGATAGAAAAGAAAGTTAAAGACAAAGGTATACGAATAACTTTTGGTGAGAGATTAAAGTTTAACAAAATCTATCAACCATTAAAGAAAAAGATAACTGATATGGAAAGAGAATTTTTATTAAATGTAGCTGGTAATGGAATAGAGGGGGAAGAAAATGCGGAACCTCCTCCTACGAATAAAGAATAGTAAACATTCTAAATTACTATTTAGGTTATATATTACATGGTCAATAATAGCAGATTTAGTATTAGTGGGTGGAATAATTTGGGGACTTATATATTTTTGGTGATATGCTTGAGTTTATATTGGCTCCAACAATAATTTATATTGTTGGGGGTATAATTTATTATTTGGTGAATTGATATGAAGAAACTTATTTTGTTATGTATTATTTTGGTATCTTGTAGTGCATTTAAGAGGGTAACTTATGAACCAACATCTTATGACTATCAAGATGAAGTTAAGTGTCTGGCTCAAAATATTTATTTTGAAGCTAGAGATCAAACGACTAAGGGACAAATTGCGGTCGCACTTGTTACGATAAATCGTGTAGAGAGTAGAAGGTTCCCCAATAGTATATGTAAAGTTATTCATCAAGCAAGACGATATAGTAATGGTAAGATAAAAAAACATATGTGTCAGTTCTCTTGGTATTGTGATGGACTATCAGATACACCAAGAGATAGAATAGCATGGAAAGTATCCAAGACTATTGCAAGAGCTATGTTAAAAAGACCGGGTGTTCATATTAAACACTTTGGTAAAACATGGGACATGAAAGATTTTCTTAATGGTGCAAAGTTTTATCATAGAATAGATGTTAATCCATATTGGAATAACAAGATGATTAAAGTATTGCAACTTGGAGATCATATTTTTTGGAAAGATTATTTAAACGATTGATGGTAATTCAAACAGGGAGAAAGCTGAATGTCAAAGGAAAAGAAAGTAGACGCGCAGCCGTCAGTCGAAGAATGTGGTATATTCCTTCTGATGGATGAAATATCTGATAGTACTTGTAAAGATGTTATTCAATTTATTATATCAAAAAATATAGCAAAACCATATCCAAAGTATTTACAGTTGATTATTAATTCTGGAGGTGGTGATTTACAAGCAGCCTTTGCTGTTATAGATACTATGAAGGGAAGTGCAATTCCAGTTCATACAGTTGGACTTGGTTGTGTAGCATCAGCTGCTATAGCAATATTCATGGCTGGTGAGAAAGGATACAGAGTCTTAACACCAAATACTTCTATACTCTCTCATCAATACTCTTGGGGGACTTATGGTAAAGAACACGAACTATTGGCCACAGTTAAAGAATATGAATTGACTACTAAACGAATGATTAGTCATTATAAGAAGTGTACTGGTTTGAGTGAAAAGAAAATTAGAGAATTTTTATTACCAGCACAAGATGTGTGGTTGGGTGCAACAGAAGCAAAGAAACTTGGTTTATGCGATAGTGTAAAAACTGTTTATTAGGAGAAGATATGAAAATCACAATGGGCGATACTGTAATGAAAGATGGTGAGATTATTAAAGTTCTTGGTAACGGAGAGAAATATAAACCAACAGTCATCTCTGATACAATACCAATGTTTATTCAAGATGAAGATGGTATGTGGGTGAAAAATCCAGATTATGAGGAATGTGATAATTGATGACTATTGATTTAAATTTGAATATTGAACAGATAGTTAAAGATAAAAAGTTATCTTATATGGAAGCAGTTTTACATTATGCAGAAACTTCTGAACTAGAACCAGAGGCTATGGCAAAGATGTTGAACCAATCCATTAAAGATAAAATAGAAGTTGAAGCACAAGCGCTTCATATGTTGAAACAGACTGGAAAGCTTCCACTATAAGAAAGGGGATGGTGTACTTGTGGGTATTGGGTGGGCAAAGATTTCATACTGAAGTCTTGGAAGCAGATATATGATGATACAAAGTAATACAATAATATAACGTAATAAGGAGTAATAAGTATGGCAAGTTTTAAAGATATGAAAAAGAACCGCATGGCTAATTTGGAATCTCTTTCCAAACAAGTCGAGAAGTTAGCAGAGAAACCTTCCTATGAAGATGAACGAATCTGGAAACTGGAACGTGATAAGTCTGGTAACGGATATGCAGTAATTCGATTTCTCCCAGCAGCAGTAAATGAAGATGTCCCGTGGGTTCGTATTTGGACACATGGCTTCAAAGGTCCCGGTGGATGGTATATCGAAAACTCTTTAACCACTCTTGGTAAGGACGATCCTGTATCGAAAGCAAATACAGCTTTGTGGAACTCTGGTATTGATTCTGATAAGAACATAGCCAGAGAACGCAGACGTAAGTTGAACTACTATTCAAATATCTATATTGTTGAGGATAGTATGAATCCTGATAATGCAGGTAAAGTATTTCTTTTTCGATATGGAAAGAAAATCTTTGAGAAGATTACTGGTGCTATGAATCCAGAGTTTGCAGATGAAACTCCACTTAATCCATTTGACTTTTGGGAAGGGGCCAACTTTAAAATCAAGATGCGTCAAGTAGATGGTTTTCCAAACTATGACAAATCTGAGTTTACTGATAAGTGTCCTCTTTCTGAAGAGGAGAAGAAGATGGAAGATGTTTGGAGTCAGCAGTATTCTCTAAACGAAATCATTGAAGAAAAGAACTTTAAGAACTATGCAGAACTTGAAGCTCGATTCAATACTGTGATTGCCCGTAAGGGAGATGAGTTTGTTGGTAACATTGAGGAGAGTTCAGATATTGGTTTGACAGAACCTGCTGTTTTAGCAGAAAAGACTGATGATACTTTGGACTACTTCAAGAAGTTAGCAGAACAAGAGTAAACCTCTCGGGGAGGGCTTCATGCTCTCCCCCAGTTTTATGCTGTTAATCTTTCCATCTTAGGATTTCCTACTGGTCTTTGTTGACCAACTACCATAGTTGATTCACCAAGAGTTGTGTTATTTACATTAGTAGTATTAATTCCAACATTACCACCAGCAGAGCCACCAGATAAATTTGCAGTTTGTTGTTGTCCAGCAGTTAATGCAGCTCCTTGTTGACTTGGATGTAATGGTTGTATTTTAACTAGTTCAGGTCCTGCTTCTCCGGCAATAAATCCTCTTGGGCCATCTTTACCAACAACTCCTTCAAATCCTTTTGCAGCTAGTTGAAAGTGGAAATGTTCACCAGTTCGTTTACCTTCATTAACACTTCCTTTTTCCCATTGACCCCACAATCCCATTCCTGCAAATTTATTACTTATATCTGCCCAGACAGCCGAAGCATTTGAACCAAGATCACTTGAACGTAAATCAAATGCTGTTTTTTGGATGTGTTGTGATTGTGGATTTGATTTTGATAGTGCATGGTCTTTATCTCTAAATCCACTAGTAAAAGTTGGAGCTGCAGAAACACCAGCTTGATTCCATGTTGTAAGAATTGCATCTTCAATAGTATCTCTACCACCAAGTTTATTCCATGACACTCCACCCATGTCTGCTTGTGATACTTTAACTGCTTTATGTTTGTCCTCACCACCACCAAATCTTTTCAATTCTTTGTCTGTCATTTGACTACGGAGAGCATCACCATAAGTGCCTTCAAGTCCCATTTTCATTTTCCTTTTGTAACGACTAGGATTTTTTCTATATTGGGCTAATCTTTTAGTTGCAACTGCGTCGGGTCTGATTCCACCAGTTCCTGTATCAGTTGGTGCAGTTGTTCCACCACCTTTTAAGTAAGATTGATATTTTTTTTGTGCTTTCTTGGTATTTTCACCTCGGAGTGTTCCATCATCTTTTCGTACTGTTGATTTATATTCTTCTGATTGTAAGAAATCAGCATAGTCCATCTTACCAGATTTTTTAGCTGTATCTGCTTCTTCTTGTGTTATTCCACCACTAGGCCCTGCTGGTTTTGGTTCATCTTTAGTTTTACCTTCAAACCAACTTGCGATACTGTCACCTACGAATGGAATTTTTCTAATTAAAGCAAGCATCCACCCTTTAATATCCATCGCAGCAAATTTTTCTTTTAAACTATCAACAGCTGTTGTTAGAAAACCAAATGCTTTGGAAAGTCCTGCTTTGATTTCATCCCAGTATGCATAAACTAATCCACCAATTGCAAGTCCTGCTAAGATTGCCCAACCAGCAGGAGTAGTGATTAATGGCATTATAAATTTGGAGCCCAGTTGTTTTATCCATTTACCAGCTTTACCAAACTTTTCTACAATACTACCAAAGATACCTTTGGTTGGTATGGACTTTCCAACTCTCGGTCCCATTTTTGCCGCATTGGCCGCACGACTTGCAGACATAGCTTTTTGTGCAGCAGTCATATGACTACCAGCTGTTGCTTTTTGCAAAAGATTTAAACCTCCTGTACCTACTTTTGACAGTCCAGCTTTGGCTAGTCCAGCAGCAACTCCCCCTAGGGCACTTACTATTGTGATTAAACCTGCTGGACCTGCAAACCATGCTATTAACATAGTTCCTAAAGCCTTCATGGGATTTTCTGTTCCCCATGTGAATAGGTCGTTTAGTATTGGCCATACTGTATCTTTTAGAAACTCCCATATCTTTGGAAACCATTTCATTGGAGCAAGAGCAACAAACAGACCTAAAGCAAGCTTACCCCAATTATCTTTAAACCATTTCCATATACCACTTTCTTCTTTTCGTTTATTAAAGTGGTCAGAGATACCTTTTAAGAATCCAGTTTGTTTCGTTTCATTTTTCTCAGCTTTTTTGTCGGTAATATTACCTTCCATACCTTCTTCAACACTCTCCTTTTTCTTACCAAAGAAACCCCGCCCTATAAGTTTTCTAGTACTTTTTTGTAATTTAATTAGTGTTGCAGTATCATCTTTTATATCACTTAAAAAACCAGCTATGGTAGCACCCCAATGAATTTCTGCTTCTACTGTTCGAGGTTTTTCTGAGATTTTCATTGCTTCAGCAACACGAGGATCAGTGCCTTTGACCATCAAGTTAGTTTGGTCATCATGCCAACGCATAGTTTTCTCATTGTATGAAACAGATGATTCTTGTAATTTTGCAAGAGATGTTTCAAGAGGACTATTACTATGACGAGCTATTGCAGAGCGATCAAGTATATCGGCGATGTCTACAAGAGCTCCGTAAATTGCTCCCTTATCACCAAGCTTGTGTGTTAAAGAAAGAAAATCACTTTGTATTATGGATTGTCCATCACGCATACCCTGTAAAGTCTTTTCTAAAGCTAATGGTTCTGCTTTGGGCGAAGTGTCTTTTGGTTGTTGTGGTGCGTCAAACATAAATGGTGTTCCTGAAAATGCCATTAGTCTTTATCCTCGTTTATTATTCTCTTGTTGTATTCGTTCATTTTCTTCTGCTATATGTTTAATAAGTAAATCAATATAAACTCCCCTTTCCCATGGAATCATATTATCCAATTCAGTTAAAGAATATTTGTGGTGTTGCATCATATTAAAGTTTGTCATTATCATATTCTCTAATGAATCGTGAGAAAGGGCTATCCGAAAAAAGAGTTGAGTCCCTCCAACGTGACTTCTTCAACATAATCACAAGACTTTTTACTTTTGCCTTTAATCTTTCCTGTGCAGTTTAGTTTTATTTGATGACGAATTGCTGGCATTGTTTCAAAGAATTTTGATATCTTTTGAAACTGTTCATCAGTTAAAGACTCAAGGAAATCTGTCATTTCTTTTTCTGTATGGTCTTTAGAAGCATAGGTTGTATCGTTATCATAAATACAATCAATACTATCTACTATAGTATCAAACAATGCTTCAATTTCTGGTTTATCTTTTTGCTCTGATATTTTCAACTGACTGTCAATATTAGGATATTTCATCATCACTCCCAACTGGTCTGTTAATTTGATATTATCAGTATGTTCATCTTTAAATGTTACTTGTACTTCATCAGTATTAACATTAACTGGTATGTCATTCTCACATTTTGGACATTTGTATTTTAATTCAATGTCCTCTCCTTTAGCTTTGCCTCTTAGTTGAAGAAATATATATTCTATATCAAATGTAGCTAATGTATCAACATCTATATCACCAAAGACACAATTCTTAATAATGGTTTTTGTTGCATTGATGATTTGTTTTTGATCTTCAGTTTCCATAGCTAGTAAAAGTATTTTTTCTTCTTTTACCAGAAAGGGTCTGTACTTAATTTCTTTCTTTGTTGATGGTATTGTTAATGTATATTCTGGTACTGCAATTGTTGGTAATCCCATTTCATTCACTCCTATATAAAATGATGTTAATAGTGTTTAATATTCTTCTTGTGCTACCTCATTTGTCATATTCAATGCGCCGCCTGTGGTATTTTGCTTTATTTTTCGGTCAGCTTCTTCTATCGCGAGTTTTGCGGCTAGTGCAGGATGTACATATACACTAGTATCTCCTCCTGCTTTTTGATTAAAATTAGTATTATCTATTGTCAGGTTTCCTTGAATGTCCGTTAGATTATCAATAATATCTGGCACCCCACCATTAAAATATGTAACGTCATAATGTCTGTATGTCATAGTGACATTACAAGTCATAATTGTATCATTTGTTCCATAGTCTAATTGAATCGCATCAACTTGTTTTGGATAAACATCATGCAGTTTCCATTCAGCAACTTTTGCCCATTGACGATTACGATGTCCAATAATCATATGAGTAGAATAATTCTCAGGCAAATTAAATTGGTTTGTTTTCTTATCAACTATATTGTCTATCCAAGATTGAAAATATTTTAATTCAGCTAAATCTGCACTACAGTAAAAACCAAGAATAATATCAGCGAATATCTTTTTATATGCAACAGAACGAAAACCATCATCTTTCTCTGTTGTAGCAATAGTGTTGCCTGGGAGTTGTGCTTGAAAACAATTAATACGATATTTTTCAGCTTTACTGGCTTTAACATTTTCAATATCTACAGTAAATAAGTTAGGTCTTGCGTATCCTTTGTTTATATTTGCTTTGATGCTATCTATGGTTACTGCCATTTTATTCTCCGTTATAAATACTTGTGACTCTATATATTTATACATCTAATATGAATTTTCAGAAGCACGTTGGCAAATATAAAGTACACAATAAGGCAAAATATGTAGCAGATTTGCAGGAAGTTGTGTACAGATCATCATGGGAGCTCAAGTACATGAAGTATCTTGATAGACACCCATCTGTAATTGAGTGGGCTTCAGAGAATGTCATTATACCATACTATAACCAGATTGAGAAGAAAACCAGACGATATTTTGTTGATTTTTATGTGAAAATACAGAATCCAGAGGGAGTGATTAAGAAGTATATAATTGAAGTGAAGCCTGCTAGTCAATGCAAGCCACCAAAGAAACGAAAGAGAATCTCTATCAAGTATAAGAATGATCTGAAACGATTTATAGTGAATCAGAGTAAATTCAAGGCTGCTCGTAAATGGGCAGAAAAACGTGGTATGGAGTTCATTATTTTAACTGAAAAAGAACTGGATATTCCAAAGAACCCTTATAAATATAATAAGAATGCCAAACTCAGCAGAAAATCTATTAAAGGATAAACGTATATTAAAAGCTTTGGCTATGATTGCAAAGTTTCCAGGTTTGAGAAGTATGTTTAAAGTGGTTGGCTCACTCTTATTGGGTCGTAAATTTAAATCATTAAGTGCATTAGGAAAATCATCTGAGTTCTTGGCAGTTGTTAAAAAGTTTAGTGCAGCAGAAGCTACGATGTATACACGTTTACTTGCACCACTTGGTTTTCCACAACTTGTTGTGAAAAGTGGTAGAATAATAAAGTTATCTGTTAAACATGATCCTATATCAACAGCACGAACAGTTGTTGGAGCAAAAGGTGGTGCAAAAGCTGAAATTCGTGTGAGTAAAGTTTTACAACAACACATAGATTTTTTACAAGAAGAATCGTTTTTTCAGAAAGCACATAAACAGGCAAAACAACAAGGTCTTATTCAAAGAAGTGAAGCTGCTCGTGAGTTCTATCAAGATCATGCTTTAACATATGGACAGAACTATCGTTCATTGAATATGTTGAGAAGTGGTGGTGCAAAGATTAGTAATATGTTATTGGGTCGTATGTACTTTTTTCGTTATTCACCAGATGAACCAGACAGTTCATATGATGAATTTCCACTAATCTTTATGTTGTATGAAGATCAGAACAATTTTTCTGGTATCAATTTTCATTATATGACACCAAAACAGAGAGCGGTTATACTTGGTAGAACATTTCAGTTTTTGAATAATACTAAATATAATAATAGAACAAAATTGATGGCTGGAAAGTTTAGAAATATAATACAGAGAAATAAAGCCTTTAGATGGGCAAAGGCATCATATAGACAATATAGACCAGAACAGATTAGGTCTAAGATTATTCAAGTTCATCCATTGGATTGGGAGTTAGCTATCATGGTACCGACAGAAAGATTTAAAACTGAACGAGGTGGTAGAACAGCATCTAAAAAGATTTGGTTTGAAACAACTAAAATAGCAAAAACCATTTAAGGGACAAGTACTATGACAGAAGAACATGCGTATGAGCCTGCACCTTTTATTGAGAGTGTTGGAAAAAATCATTTGGTGTATCCATTAGACCAATCACCAGAGAATTTTTATCCAGAGTGTATTAGTTTTACATTTCAAAAACGTCTAGGTATTGGTTTAAAAGAAGCAGTTGATATAATTGGAGAATCAATGGCATCCAGATTTGGTTCAGGTTATGATAATTATGCAAACGAGATTGATGATTATAAATTACTCCGCAAAGAAATTAATAATGATCCTGATATAACACCAGAAGAAAAAAAACTGGAATTAGGAGAACACTTGAAGAATTGGAAAGATGACCATAACGGCCAAGAACCTGATTTGAATAATCTTCAAAGAGTTATGTCTGGTATGAAGGAGTCGGGTAAAAAAACAGGAGCCTTCAATCAAAAAGCATTAGAAGCAAAAAAAGAAAGTAAACACATACTTGGTACTGTATATTTGAATATGCCTCAAACAATTCAATTTGATAATAGTGCAAGTTGGGCTGGTAAATCTTTAGGAGCAATTGGTAATGTTGTAAAAAATACGATAACTGGTGGTGGTTCTTTAGGCAGTGCCGCAAGTGCTGGTAAAGGAGCTGTAGTTGGTGGTGCTGGTGCAATTGGTGGTGCTGGTATCGGTGGTACTATTGGTTTTTTAGCAGATAAACTTGGACTACCTGCTGGAACTGGTGTTGGTGCATTAGCTGGTGCTTTTGCTGGAGGTGGTGGAATACAAGATGGATTAGAAGCAGCACTTAGTGTTGCACAAAATCCATATGAAGAAATGATGTTTTCAGGAATTACATTCAGAGAGTTTAGTTTTGATTTTTTGTTCCGACCACGAAATGGAAAAGAGATTGAAGAAGTTGAAAAGATTATTAGAATGTTTCGTACACATACAAGACCATCATATGTTGGAAGTACAATGGGAAAATCTTTTATGAATAATCCACAAGAATTTCAGATTAAGTTTTTAACAATGGGTCAGGGTTTTAGAGATTATAAAATAAATAAGTATTTACCAAAAATCAAAACTTGTGTTTGTGATAAGGTAACAACAAACTATACACCACAAAGTGTTTGGACATCATATGAGAATGGAGTTCCAATAGCTATTACAATGTCACTTGGTTTTAAAGAAAAGGAATTGGTAATGGCAGAAGATATAGAATGGGAGTGGGATAACACTCCGGGAAAGGGGGGTTATTAATATGGCATACTTTGCTTATTTTCCAAAACTGTCTTATGATTTACGCAGAACATCTACAAATGCTCAAAATGATATTGTTACAAATATCATGGCTCGTGTTCTTGTTAAATCTAATAGTTGGAAACAATCTGACGACCAAGCAAATGAATTAGTGCGAGCAGCTAATGGTTTTGTGAAATATATTATAAAAGATGGTGATAGACCAGATACAGTTGCACATCAATTTTATGGTGATTCTGAATTACATTGGGTTGTATTATATGCTAATGGTGCAAGTATGCAACAGCCGTGGTATGATTGGCCTATGACACAATATGACTTGACTAAATTTGTTGCAAAGAAATATGGTAGTGGTAATCTTAATGCAACAAATCATTATTCATCTGGTGGGTTGGAAGTAGATTCAGATGCAGCTGGTGCTACTATTGTAACCAACTTTGGACACGAACAGACATTGAATGATGCTAAACGACCTATTAGAGTTATTCAGTCCCAGTTTGTAGATTTAGTGGTAGATGAATTTAAAAGACTAATGAAAGCTAGTTAAAAAATTATGCCTAATCAATTAACAGTCGGTGATATTAAGATTGAAAAAATGAACATTGAGTGTTCAGCTGGAAAATGGAGTTTAGTTCCACATTTTGAGGAACTGAACATCTATGAAGATTTGTTTGAAAATACAATGACTGCTCATCTTACACTACAAGAAGGTTTTAATCTTCCATCTAAATTACCAATACAAGGAGAAGAAACTGTTGATATTTCTATACGGTTAACTGGTGTTAGTGATAATGAAACATCTATTATAAACCCACCTTTATTTCATGTGTATAATTTATCTGATAGATTCATAAAGACACCAAAATCACAGAGATTTTCTTTAGACTTGGTATCAGAACAGTATATGAGTAATATACATACAAAAATTAGTAAGTCATATTCAGATATGACTGCTGATGAAATTGTTGGTGATATATGGTCTAACTATCTTGATGATGATAAAGACTTATTTGTGGAAAATACAAAGAATAGTGAGCAAGTAATCATTCCAAATTGGCATCCTCATCAAGCTATCAATTGGTTGGCTAAACGGTCACAACCAGAAGATCATACATCAACTAGTTTTCTCTACTATGAAACTATGGGTGGTTCTCATTTTAGAAGTTTGAATGATATGGCAGAATCAGAACCTCTAATAACAATTTCTATGCCAGCAATGGTTGAAGATCCCGATAAGATTGAAGGATTGTCTAAGGGACATATAAATGCAGACCATATAATTCATATGAATCTGTTTGATAAAGTTCAAAATATTAAACAAGGTCAATATTCTTCCAAGTTACTTACACACGATATAGTTAAGAAGAAAATACATCAACATGATTTTAATGGTCATGCTGATTGGATGTGGAATAATCATACAGGTACATATCCACTTATAGCAGATTCACCAACTGAGTTACAAGCTGGTAATACTTACAGAGTTTCATTAGCTCCTCCATTTGATCCAAACTTAGCTGTGACAGATGGTAGACAATTAAGTGATTATACAGATAGTCATGTTGAGTTTTATCCAAAACATGATAAGATGTATGCAAAGACTGCCACACATGAATACGATAACAAAGTTGAAGAATGGAAACTCCGACGATCTTCACATTTACAAGTTTATGATAGTGTACGAATGGATGTTTATTGTGCTGGAGCAACATTCATACGACTTGGAATGACGGTAAAATTAATGGTGCCATCAACAGAAGGTACGAGTGATGGTAAACGAGAAAATGCATATGATAAGTATTTAACAGGAACTTATTTGATTACAGCAATCAAACATACTTTTACACAGGGTGAGAGTGGTAATTTTGGTTATAAGATGGTGTTGGAATTGAGTAAAGATGGATTGGAACAAATGCCATCGTATCGTATGCCAAGAAAACAGGGAGCTTCTAAATAATGTACGGAGATTTTGTCTGGTGGCAAGGCGTAGTAGAAGATAGAGGGGACCCATTGAAGTTGGGCAGAGTTCGTGTGCGTATTCTTGGTTATCATACAGATAGTAAGCAAGAGATACCAACGAATACTTTGCCATGGGCAACACCATCACAACCAATCACTAGTGCAAGTATAAATGGAATTGGTACATCACCAACAGGACCTGTTGAAGGGACTTGGGTCTTTGGTTTTTTTCGTGATGGTAAAAATGCACAAGAACCTGTCATTACTGGAACATTTGGTGGAATACCAGAAGATAAACCAGATACTAAACTTGGTTTCAATGATCCTAATGGTGTCTATCCAACACAAGAAGTTAAAGAAATAGCTCCATGGCATGCAGCTCTTAACGAACCAGATACAAATCGTCTTGCAGTAAATAACAATGCAAAACAACATCCAGTATTACAAGTAAAGAAAGATGCACGAACTGCTAATGGTAAAGATATACCAATGGCTAATGTACAAACTCAATGGGATGAACCAGAAGTTCCATATAGTGCTACATATCCAAAGAATCATGTACGACAATCTGAGTCTGGACATATAGAGGAGTGGGATGATACAACAGACTATGAGAGAATACATAAGTATCATAGGTCTGGTACATTTGAAGAAATACATCCAGATGGTACGACTGTCCATAAAATCGTTGGTGATAATTACACTATCAAGGCTAAAAATGACAATGTGCATATAGTGGGGAACTGTAATATTACCATTGATGCAAATGCTAGTTGGTATGTCAAGGGTAATGTGGAACAACAAATAGATGGTGACTGGAATATAGTCTGTAATGGTACAAAGACTGAATATGTCAAGAAAGCTGTCAAAGAAACATATGATGATACTCAAGATATTACTGTTACGAAAACTGTAACAGAGGACTATAAATCAAATAAATCTGAAACTGTTGCC
>Ga0257122_1000615_pt1 | contig 30199 bp, 21 predicted proteins | sample SI106_120metaG_FD_190146 | JGI IMG/M metagenome (GOLD analysis project Ga0257122, IMG submission 190146) | Marine microbial communities from Saanich Inlet, British Columbia, Canada - SI106_120 | ecosystem: Environmental > Aquatic > Marine > Inlet | place: Canada: British Columbia | collected... | reverse complement strand
CGTTTCCAGAGCAAACGCGTTGTTGCCACGCCGTCGAGTCCGAGAACTTCTTGTAGTTTGGCGAAGGACTCTGTTCGTTTGACGCCGGAGCTGTCCTCTAGCGAGGCGACTTTGCCATCCCAGTCTTTGCCGCGACCGAAATCGGTTTCTGACATCAGGTATTTGAGAGAGAGCGTCGCTTTTTCTCCGTAGCTTCCGTAGACCTTGCCCGCGATAATCGAGCCAAAGAAACCACCGATACCAACTGGGATATTGACGTAGCCGAGGTACATTCCCTTTTTTCCGGGAGGGGCGATGATGCCGAGATATTCCTGTTTCTTGGGGCCCGTGAGCATTTCGCCGAGGGAAAAGCCGAAGATTCCGAGGAGCAAGAACCAGACATTGGATGTTAAGCCTGCGAGTAGGAGCCCTGCGGTAGCCATCAACATACCGATCAGCATAGCCGACAACGTGCGCATCTTACGCACCAGCCAAGAAACGGGAACGACCAGAGCGACAATAGATATGGCATTGAGCGAGATAAGAATCTGCTGGGGCACGCGCAACACGCCTTGATCGCCCATCTCCACCAGATGCCATTCCTCGGGGAACGACTGCAAATATGCCGCGATGGCAGAGCTATCTATCCAATCTTCAATGAAGTTGGGCTGCAGATCCCAGAGCTGATACATCATCAGCCAGAAGCAAGACATGATGAGGAGCCACGCGATCAACCGGGCCTCCGCCACGTTGACGATGGTACGCTTGAGCACCTGCCACGCGGTTTCGGTCTTCGGTGCTCCGGAAGAAACATCTTTGTAGGTCAACAGCATGAGATAGTTCACGGCGGTAAAACCTGCGCAAACCAAAAAGAGCAAACGCCAACCGCCAGCGGTCTTGTCGCCGACAATGGGACCGGGAATATAGTGGGAGATGACGGCGCCAACATTGACGACCCAGTAGAAGATGCCCCAACCCATGGAGGTATTCTTCTCGTTGAGAGAATTGGCCAGCGACCCCTGCACGCTCGGCTTGAACAGCGCCGTTCCCGTAGCCAAGATGATAACCCCGGCGAAAAATCCATAGTAGCTATGGAAAAACGCCATGATCAGATAGCCCGTAATATTCATGGTGAAAGAAAGCGTCAGGATTTTCTTATAGCCATAACGGTCGCTGAACCCGCCAGTGACAATGGGCAAGAGCGACTGAAAGACGAACCACCACCCGTAAATCCAACCCTTCTGTTCCTGTTTTAGGTGTAGCCCACCAGGATTCTTTGAGGCTTGAGCAATATAGATGGGCGCCAAGACGCGTAAGGCGAAATAGGCGAGACGTTCGAACATCTCGATGCAATTGAGCATCCAGAATGTGCGCCCGAACTTGCCCGAGACTTCCGTGTTTTCCCCTTCGGCAGGGTCTTCAGTTTTGGTTTCGTCGCTCATGGGCACTTTTTTGCATAGGCCCTGGCCGAAGGCAATAGCTAAGAAGTTTCATGTAATTGGCGGAGTCAGAGGGGGATTGCGGGGCCGAGGCTACGGTTTGCTGGGATCCACGGCTAAATCGATAACGTAGGCCGCGGTAGCCAATCCGGCTGCATTCCAGTCCGAATCGAAAATGACGTAGCGTCCGCTCCCCCATTTCCCTTGTCATGGGTGCTGCAGCCGCCCTTGTTAGTAAAGCGAACACGCCCAAAACGCCGACCCTATTCAATATACATCTCTTCAAATTCAGCCTCCCCTGCTGTACAAAACACTTCCACACGGAAGACTCTCGCCAAAGGCCAAAGCCAACGGTACCCAGAAATTGGATCGTAACCGTGATGGGCGGGTGAATTGCAATTTTCCGGCCAGAACTAACTTTTCTGCCGTGCGTGAAATTACAGGAGAATCGACAGGCACCGAGGACACCTATCGCAGAGCTACGGTCCGGCAGAGTTGGACGCGCACAGTCCGCGGATGTGCGACGTGCTACATGTGGTACATATTGGGTTGAACTACCCATGTCGCTAACCAGGAGCTACCAATGCGAATGTCCGGCCTTTTCGGTCGCCAAATCAAAGAAGCCCCTTCCGAAGCGCAGACCGTTTCACATAAATTTCTGATTAGGGGCGGTTACGCTCGCCCTGTCTCCGCCGGAATCTACTCCCTATTGCCGTTGGGCAAACGGGTGACGAGCAAAATAGAAGCGATCGTCCGACAAGAGATGGACCGCATTGAGGGCCAAGAAGTGCTGATGCCCGTGGTCTTGCCGCGGGAACTCTGGGATGAGACAGGTCGCTATCATAGCGTTGGCGCCGAATTATTGCGATTCAAGGATCGCAACGACAAAGAGATGTTGCTGGCAATGACCCATGAAGAAGGCGTCTGCCACCTGGCTCGCACGGAACTCACATCGTACAAGCAGCTGCCCGCAATGCTCTATCAGATCCAGACCAAATATCGGGATGAGGCACGTCCGCGCGCCGGTTTGATTCGCGTACGCGAGTTCACCATGAAGGATGCCTACTCGTTTCATGCAGACCAAGAATGCCTAGATGCCTACTACGTGCAAGCTCACAGCGCCTACGAGCGTATCTTCAAGCGCCTCGGCCTGCCCTCTGTGGTTTCCATCGAATCAGATACGGGCATGATGGGGGGTAGCCTGGCCCACGAATTCATGGCACTGGCTGATTGCGGCGAGGATATGCTCTTTCTCTCTCCGGATGGCAAAAGCTATTTGGCCAACCGCGAGGTGGCGAAAACCGGATTGCAATTCGAGGGCGGTGAAGCCCTTCCTCTGAAGAAGGTACACACCCCCGACCGAACCACCATCGATGAGTTGAAGGATTTTCTCAACTTGCCGGCAAATCGAACGGGCAAAGCCGTATTCTACCGCGATAGCGAGGGCGGGTTGGTCTTTGCCGTGATCCGCGGTGACATTGAGGTCAACGAGGGCAAGCTGCGCAAGGTCACCGGTTCACTTTTGGAGCCCGCGGGTGATGCCGAAATCAGAGCCATTGGTGCAGTACCCGGTTATGCGAGTCCCTTAGGCATCGACTTCAAAAGCTGCCGCGTCGTCTTCGACCCCAGTGCCGTGGAATCCGCAAACCTCGTCGTAGGCGCCAATGAAGTGGATTATCATCTTCTCAACTTCAATTTTCACCGTGACATGGTAGAGGTGGCCGATAAGGTCATCATCGCCGATATCGCCACCGCACGAGCGGGCGACCCCTGCCCCATTACGGGTGAACCGCTCGAAGAGAAGCGGGGAATTGAAGTCGGCAATATATTCCAGCTTGGAACAAAATACTCTGGCGCTATGGGCTGCAATTTTCTCAATCAACAGGGGAAGTCCCTGCCGATGATCATGGGATGCTACGGCATTGGTATTGGTCGTGCAGCGGCGGCCGTCATGGAGCAATGCCACGACGAACAGGGACCCATCTGGCCCATTTCCATCGCTCCCTACGAGGTTCATATCGTTGGCTTGAACCATAACAAAGAGATCGTCTCTGACGCGTGCAGAAAAATCTACGAGGAACTACGCTCCCGTGGAATTGAAGTGCTCTACGACGACCGCAATAAGCGCGGTGGCTTTGCTTTCGCCGACGCCGAGCTGATTGGCTGCCCATTCCGTATCGCCATCTCTCCAAGGGGGTTGAAGGAAGGCATTGCCGAACTCAAGAGCCGTGACGGCCAGTTAGATGTCACGATGCCGTTATCAGAGCTTGTCGAAGATGTCTTCCGAAGGGTCGTGGAAGCACGGGCCGCATATACAGCCTAAGTATCGAATGGCAAGCGGAGGGCCTAGTTGGCTGTGATTCGCGGATTTGCGGCGTCAACCTTGCTATACGCCGCGGGCAAATTGGGAATCTTGTCCCCATCCGTATCCGCGAATTTCGAGAGGAACGATACAAACGCCGAGTGGGGCTTGAGCTCTTGAATCCCATCGGTTTGCGGATCGGCGTCTACGAAATGCTTTGAGATATCGACGATAGGCGTCGAGCAATCGTCTTTCTTGGGAATGACCGCGGGAGCGCCCAGTGTCGCCAACAACCCGATCAAACTATAGACGTAATAGTTGGTAACCAGCTTGACGCATTTTGTCTTGTCAGCAGGATCCATCTCTGTTCCGTCCGCCAGGGTCATCTTGCTTACGCGCTGAAAGATCGACTTGCTGGTATCGTATTCCAGGTTGAAACCGGCGATTTGCAGAAAGTAATCGTTATTGCCAACGTCGGGCGCGAGCGCGATGACTTCACTCATGATGCGAACATCGTAATAGCTCAAATGCACGGTCAGAAGCGGATAGCCGGGTTTGGCGTCGAGCCCTAGTCCCAAGGGTAAAACGCGGTACGTATCGGCGTACCAAATTTCGTCCGACGCGCTGCGATAGAGATCATCCCGAATGACGCCTGGAGTTTCGATCGCAATATCGGGTTTGGCGCTCGGCTGTAGCTCGGACACCGCGGCTAAATAGCTGTCGGTAATGATATTGCCCAAGGTCGATTCTTTGAACGACACGAGGGTCAGGTCGTAATCCGATTCAGCAACAACGGTTGAATAGCCCACACCGGAGGTCTCTAGGAGTTTGTCGATTGCCGCCGTATAGCCATCGATACGTGTCTGCGTAGCGGCATCACCCTCTATGCTGTCGTCGATAGAAACCAGCTCATAGGACTTCACCGAGGTGGTGCCATCTTCATGTAGGTTCAAGACCATCTTACCTAGATTGCGACCATACGAACCCGTTTGCACGACGGCGGTACTATTGAATACCGCTGGCTGGGGCAGCGTATCGTGGGTATGACCGCTGATGACAACGTCGATGCCCGCAACCTTCTGTGCCAATGACGCATCTTCACCCACCCCTTCGGAATCGATTCCCGAATGCGAGAGCGCGATGACAACATCAACGTTGTCGGTTTCACGGAGTTCCTTGACCATCTCAGTGGAGGTAGAATCGATGGGATCGAATGTGATGGGTGCTGCGAAAGGTGCCACACTTGCCGCGCCTTTACCCATCAAACCATAGAGTCCAACCTTGATTCCGTTGGATAGCGTCTTGACGGTTTTCTTTTTGATCGCTCCATCGGTGACCAACTTTTCGACCATATCGTCTTTGTCGCTGGTGTCGTCGGTTTTCATATTCGCAGCCAGCAGGGGAACATCGAAACCACCTGCCACCGCAGTATTTACGAAACCCGCGAGCCCTTGAGGGCCCCAATCGAATTCATGGTTGCCGAGCGCGATGGCATCGTAGCCCAACGCTTTCATCTCGGTGAGTTCTGCGGAATGCGACGTGCTCAAGAGCGTAAAGATTGAGCCCATCAAAAAGTCGCCAGCGTCGACAAGTAGAACCGGCGTGTCGCCGGCGTCGCTGCGAATCTGTTGAATCTTTGCCGACAAACGGGCGTAGCCACCGACAGTCTCATCATTGCCCGTCGTGAGCGGGCTGTAGTCAGCATTGGGTGAATGGCCCATTAAATGCGAATGAAGGTCGTTGGTATGCAGAATGATCAACTCGGCCTTCACGGGGCTTTGGGGGCTACTACCATCTTCGCTAGGGGCGGAATCGACCGTACCGCTGTCGACAACGGGTGGATTTTCGCCACTATCAGAACAGCCGAACAGACCCAGAATTAGCGCGACGAGTAGCGTGTTGTTACGCAACATTTCGCTTTCTCCTTTATGAATGGAATGTGGTTAGTACGTAACATAGGGCGAGAGGAAAAGCCCGTGTGGAGATCTAGAACAGGCGGTATTGGGCGCCGAAGGCGAAGGTCACCGCGGTCTTGCGAAATGTCTCACCGGAGAGCCCCAGCGCGCCGAAAAGGGATTCGTTTTCGCCTTTTTCGAAGCTCGTTACCGTCATGCCAGCGTTAAGGTCCAGTCGGTCCATCAACGTGATTTTTACGCCGCCAGCCCAAGCATTAGACGACAGTCCATATTCGAAGTCATTGTAGGTCTTATGGCTGCCTCCCAGAAACGACCGATTGTAGCCCACGCTCGCCAAAAGGAACTTCGCAAAGCGAACCTCCAAAGCTGCGGAAAGCTCTACGCCGTTGTTGTAGGCATCGTTGTAACCGACGGTAATATCGCCTGTGGAACCCGGAAGGTCGGGTTCATCGGCCTGGCTGATGAAATAGTAATTCATATTGACGTGGGCCGTGATGGCATCGCCAATGTGGCAGGCCACGCCCAAGCCGATCATTGCGGGGAGGTTTCTCTTTTCCTTCCAGCCGTGAGCGTATGATTGCAGAACGGTTCCGGCCGCTGTGATGATGTTCTCCGTAGTGCTGGGACTACCATCCGCACCGGTTAGGCCGCCCGTCGTCTCGAAATTGAGCGTGGTCTCCGTTTCATAGCGGATGCCGATATCGAACATCTTCACCGGGCGAATATGGATACCAAAGATACCGCCGACCCCCATCGCCTTCTTGGTGGCATCCAATGCGGCACGCTTGTCGTCGGAACTGTAGAAGGCCTCGCCTTTGAAAGCTTTGGTGGCCATGATCAACCGAGCTGCCGCAGAGAAGGAGATGATGTCGAAGACCTTATACGAGGCGCCAATTGTCGGAGCCATGTACATCGAGGAACCTTCAAATTTTCCTTTCATCGGCGTGGTGCCGTCGCGATCGGGCACCAGCGCAGCCAGTGGAATCAAATAGGGCAAGCCACCTCCGTATTCTAGGGTGCCGCCGCCGGCAGGTACCGTAAACGATCCGAAGAGAGCGAGGTTTTTCCATTTCCACACCGCGAAAAGCGTCGGCAAAATCGGGGTCGGCGTATTGGCCTTGTAGACTTCCCCGTTATAGAAAATGGAATAGTATTTGAGGATATGCTGCGTGTTGAGGTTCAGGTAGAGGCCATCTCGTAAGAATGCCGTGCCCGCCGGGTTATAGAATGCAGCATCGGCGCTATCTGTGGCCGCGTTACGTGCAAGCGTACGAATGAAATCCGCACTTTGATTGCTCAAATAATCGATGCTTCCAGCTTGGCTGGCGCGTGTTCCCATTAGGACTGCTACTGCAACAAGAAGGGAAATCCAACGAGTCCTCATCCGCCTCTCCTGTGCGCCCGAATAGACTTAGGCGCATTGAACAAAAGGCCGGGGACTCGTTAAAAGTCCCCGGCCTAGAAGAAAAATCTATTTCAACGACCTCTAGCTACTTGGGGGAGGCGTCAAACCACTGCAGGTGTAGAAGGCCGAGGTGCAGCCGTTGTCGTCACGACACGTCGAGCATGCCTCGCTTTGGGGATCGGCCAAACACGGAGCCAGACAGTTGTCCTGAGCGCATTTCGCAGCACCGGCGTAACAACCGGCACATGCTTGTGACAACCCCGTTCCCTCGATATCGTCTTGCCCTTCGATTGTCTTACCGTTGACAACACAGTCAAGAACGCACGCGGGAGGATCTGCTTCGAGGAAGCATGCTTGGCCGCATTTTCCAGTGACGCCAGAAATGCCCATTTGTTTTTCAAGGGAGTCCAACAACGCAAGGTCGGATGCGTTGGTGCAGGACCCTGCCGGCGGCGTCATGCCATCGACTTCGGGCGCCATGCCATCAACATCGGGAGTACCGGAATCAACGTCCGTGCCGCCCGTGCCGCCGGTTCCACCGGTACCGCCCGTGCCGCCCGTGCCGCCCGTGCCGCCCGTGCCGCCCGTGTCATCGCCGCAGGCGCTAACACCAAATCCCAAACCCAGGCCGCAAGAAAGCAGCGCTACCAAGAAGAACTTTCTGGTTTTCATAATTCACTCCATTAAGCCGATAGTATCAAAGAGCATGATAGCTATCGGTCTTTGTTGCTTCGGTCAAACGTTGTTTGTACCTATATTTATATTTCGCTAGGCCCGAATTCTATAGGCCCCTATAGCGTTGTGCAACAAAACCCGATTTGCACAAACTTTGGGGGGCGTTTTGCAAAACGTATACCACGCCCGCAATATTCCCCCCGAGCATCAATGCGCGCGTCAACACTCTGTAATTGCATCTTAATTTCACATTCTCTTCTGCCGGATGTGATATCTGCACGAAAAATCCCCCATCCGGAAGGAAAATCCCTCGATTTGGAATGAAAGCGGCCATCGATGTGGTCACCTTAAGGGGACACAGACCCTGGAAGTTGCGATTGTGAGACCGGAAGATCTTACCCCTGCAGTGCCACCCGGCGAATCAACGTCAAATACGTTTGGTCCTTGGTCGGAGCTTTGTCAGCCAGGTAGAAGGCGCAGAAGAGTTCAAGTAGCGCGAGCTTGTCTTGGCTGCCAGCGTGATGGTCTTCCCACTGCGCCTCAGCGGCCAGCACCACGCCGTAGTAGAGATTCGCCATATCGGCCACCAACTCCCTCGCCTGCAAGCTGGCAAGTTCTGGCCCACTTTTGGAAATCGCGGCAACGCTACCTCTTAGGCGGGTGAGTCGATCGCTAAGCAGATCTCGAGCATCGCCAAGCGAGTCGCCCTCCAACGTGGAAATCAACCCGTCCATCCGCTTGGCGAAAATCTCATCAACTCGGTAACGGGAGATATCCTTCAGGGTCTGCATAAAGAGCGTATTGTGGGTCCCTTCCCAATTTTCGCTGACGATAGCGTCACGCAATAGCCGCGGCAGAATCGAAAAGCTCTCGATAGCCCCATTGCCGCCCAATATCTCGATGGCCCGACATGCACCGAGGGTATTCGTATAGGCGGAACGATATTTATTGAGATTGGCGAGGGTGCGCTGATAGAGCAACGCCTCATTTGGGTCGTCTGTCTCCGCTCCGGAGAGAGTATCGACCCTATCCTGCTGGTCGCAGCAGTACATGGCACCCGAGAGCATTGCAGCACTATCTACCCGCAACCGAGCCAGCGTCTCCAAGACAAGGGGATATTCGACAATGGCCTTACCGAAAGCCCTCCGGTGCTGGGCATAGCTCAACGCCGTCTTGTAGCCACGACGCGCACCACCGGCGACGGCGAGCGTATTGTAGATGCGCGAAAGGTGGATCACGTTTTCCATCACCGTCTTGAAACCGCGTTCGACGGGACCGACGGCATACGCGACAGCACCTTCAAAGTCCATTTCTCCTGAAGCCATGGACCGCGTACCCAATTTATCTTTGAGACGCCTGAAGGAAAAACCATTGATGGTTCCATCCTCTAGTCGGCGTGGCACCAAGAATAGACCCAGCCCCTTCGTGCCCGGTAACGCAGCATCGAAGCGCGCCGTGATGAGGAAGATGTCGGCATCGGCACTGGAACAGAACCACTTTTCGCCAGAAAGTCGATAGCTGCCGGGGGTATCCCCGGCGACAACTCGGCAATCGTTCGTACCAACGTCGGATCCGCCCTGAATCTCCGTCAGAAACTGTGCACCGGTATGATTGGTATCGAAGTTAGGATCGACGAGCTGAGGAAGAAATTTCTCCCGCAGCTTCGGTTCGACAACTCGACTCAGCACGCGTACAACGCCGGCCGTACAGGCGACGGGGCAATTATGGCCCGCTTCACTGTTCTGATTTGAGAGGTAAAACAGAGCAAGGCTATGAAAAAAACTACCGGGCTCGGCCTGCAGCTTCATCATTCCTGAGCCGTAGATAACCCGCCCGCATTCGACATAACTCGGGTGATGGTCGATTTCTTCCTTTACCTGCCCTACCCCATCGTGGCGTTCGAGTCGGGGGAGATTCTCATTACGGTTGTTGATCTCTGCGGCCTGGTTGAGAATCGTCGCGCAGCGCTCCCCGAAATCAGAGAACTCCTGTTTGCGCTGGTCGAGCCATTTGTCGCCTTTGTAGAAATTGAGAAGGCGAAGGAAATTCGGATCGCTGAGAAAGAAGTTCTCCTGTTGCGCGTCCTGCCAGCGAATGAGGTCGGCGCGACCGCCATCGACTTGCTTAGAATCGTTGCTCGACATGATTCTCTCCTATGCGGAGAGGTCTACCACAGATAAATGCCCGGTGGGCAGGCCGTAGCTCGGCCTAGGAGGCTTAGCCCCACAAAGCCCATCGACGACTCTTAGTCAGGGGCAGCGGTTGAGTCCCCAAACCGCTCCTGACGACCCGACAGCGTACGCCACAGCACCATTTGCCGCAGCCCAGACATCATAGAGAACAGCCGTGGTGTTCGGAAGTTCGGCCTTTGGATATTGAGTCCACTGTGCGCCATCAAAATGGAAAATGACCGAACCGGCGCCCACTGCGAGGATGTGATTCGCCCCGGTTCCGTGAATCCCCTTAAACTCATATGTCGAGGTGGCAATGGCCGAACTCCACGTAATGCCATTGAAGCGAATGATGGTGGGCCCCGTCGCGTTGTTATCCGTTACGGCGAGCACATCCGCCCCGCTCGATCCCCAGATGGCCTGTATACTTCCCGTGTAGGGTTTGGCCATGGCTAGGGTGGTGAGGGAATTGGTATTTGTGCGCAAAATATCCGTGCCGTTGCCCATGTAGAGGTTCGAAACCCCATCTCCCCAGAGGCCGAGCCGTGCTGACGTGCTCTTGTCCACCAAAGACCAGCTACTTCCATTCCAGCGCAGTAATTCCTTTGTGCCTACCGCGTAGACCTCACTATCGCTCGCCCCCCAGATAGAGTTCATCTCTTTCAAATTCGACGCGAAACCGGGAACGGTGGACTGCACGTGCCATATCGAACCATCATAACGCGCGACAAAACCGCTGCCCAAGGAACCACCCGCGGCAAAAATCTGGGTTGGACTGACCCAAATCGATTTTACGGACATCGCCGCCACACCTGGAATTTGTCCGGATTGGAACCAAGTAAACGCATCCCGCTTCCAGATCTTGCCGGCACTGCCGGCCGCGTATATTTCGGTCGGTCCGCGAGCGTCGATTGAAAATAGAATTTCATCTGTAGGGATGACACCTGTCGCCGCGTTGTCGATCCCCCAGTTCCCCAATGTCGGCCCCGTGCACACACCGCTATCGGCAGTAGAGTCCGCCGTAGAATCGACGGTCGAATCGGAGGTGATCGCGTCGACAAATGCATCAGATACGATCGTATCGACGGTGGCATCAGGCGACACCGAGTCGACGGTTGAGTCCGGGCTGACGGAATCGACCAGAGCATCAGGGCTCACCGTATCGACGGTTAAATCGGGGGTGATGGTATCCACGAATGAATCATCCGGAATAGAATCAACCGAGCTGTCAGCCACTTGGCCACTATCGACCTTGAGATCCGCCTCAACAACGGCCTGATCGACGGCTGCATCTTCGTAAGGTGTGGGCGGCTTCAGATCTCCACAACCAACGAGCCCTAAAACGGCCATAGTCACCGCCGTCGCGATCAGCGAATAGCGCATAGCACCCTCATTCAAAGTTGCTTGAATTGTTATCATAACACCTTCACCGCGGAGAGGGCAGTTCACGGCCCATACCGATGCGAAACGGCGAGATGGCCAGCGATTTCCCACATCTTCCCGATTATGCTCGTACTTCAGCGCTCGATATTGACAACGGACCCGATGGAGCGATCGTGATAAAAGGTTATCGAAACCGCGGTGGCGTCGGCAATGCAGCAAGACCCTGACAAATTAATAGGCCCTGCCCCACCCGCGCCATCTCCGCGAAGGAACCGGCTGGTCAGCGGACTTTTGCTCTGTACGGGATTCTTGGCTTTGGGGCTCGGCATTCTTGGAGCCGTGCTGCCACTTCTACCTACGACGCCGTTCGTTTTGCTCGCGGCCGCCTGTTTCGCGCGTAGCTCAAAACGTTTTCATCGCTGGCTACTCAAGAATCGCACGTTCGGCCCCATCATCAAACGTTGGGAAAGCGAACGAACGATTTCTCCGCGGGTGAAAGTGATTACGGTTGTCACACTAGCGTTCACCCTCGGCATAAGCGGCACGTTTGCCACCCAGACGCTCTGGCATCGATTGGTGCTTGCAGCTACAGGGATCATCATCGCCAGCATCGTGCTGCTAATCCCCTCGAATCGCAACAGACCTCGAGTAAAATAGGCCCCGCCGCGGGAGGCTTTTGCTAGCGCGGAAAGAAGCCGTTGTTGACGTCAACACAGAGGCCGTTGACGTATTCGGGGGCGTCAACGGCAAGCCAAAGGATCACCGCAGATACTTCTTCGGGACTCGCGAAGCGGCCGCTGTACGTCGCATTCCGTGCAGCCGCCAAACGGGCCTCGGGAATCGTAGCTAGCATTCCTGTTTCCGTCGGGCCTGGCGCAACAGCATTGACCATTACGCCCCGGCCGCCTAACGCACGCGCGAAACTCTTGGTGGCATTGATCAGTCCCGCCTTGGACACCCCATACCAAATATCCGGATGCCCCACTTGCCCTGCGATGGACGTAACGTTGACCACACGACCGCCACGTTTGACCAGGCCCTCTGCGAAGGCGCTGATCAATGCGATAGGAGCCTCAAGATTGACCCGCATGAGCGTCTCTTTGCGGGCGATGGGATAGTCGTCGTAGGGCAAAGAATTCATGATGCCCGCGTTGTTGACCAATACATCTACAGGCCCGATCCGTTCGGCCAATGCCGGGATACCCGGAAGCGTGGCAAGGTCGTAGGCCTCACAGTGAACACGTGCATCGTCGCCCCATTCAAATCCGGCAAAATCACGGGCCACAATAACGACTTCGAAGCCAGCGTCCAAGAGCCGCTCCGTCGTTGCCCGGCCGATGCCCTTATTGCCGCCTGTGACTAAGGCTCTCTTCATGACTATTTCCTTTAGTTATTTCCTTGGTCTATTTAAGGCCACGCAACATCATATGCTCGTAGACCCTCGGTGCTATTCGCGAAAGTAGGGCCGCCGCGCGTCCCATGGGACTCAGGATCAAGCGTCGCTGTCCACGTTGGGCGGCTCGCAGTACCGCATCCGCAACCTCTTCGGGTTGAGCCAAACTACCAATCTTGCTTCGCGGTTGATTCGCGGGCTTTCCATCGGCCCCCATGGCTGCGGCTTCGAACCCCGAAGCCGTAAATGTTGGACAAACCATCAACACATCCACGCCACTCGGCCGAAGCTCGGCAGCTGCCGATTCGAAAAGCCCGTGCAACGCGTGCTTGGATCCTACATAGCCGGCCCTTCCCGCAACGGGAGCGAGCCCAGCGACACTCGAGATCACGATGATCAACCCTTTGCTCTCCAACAGGCTAGGCTGAGCGGCCTTGGTACAGTTCAACGAGCCAAAAACGTTCACCTCAAATACGCGTTGAATGACGTCTGCATCCGTATCGACGAACTGGCTGCGGTGCACCGCACCTGCGTTGTTGATGAGCACGTCAATGCCGCCCAACTCTCGCTGCACGGTCTGCATAGCCTTCTCACACATCGTTCGGTCGGTGACGTCGCACGTAACTGCAACAACGTTTCCGCCGTGGGCCGCCACTTCATCACAAACGACCTCCAGCGGCGACTGTGGCAAATCAAGAATCGCGATATTCGCCCCTGCCCTGGCGAAGCTATGCGCAAGCGCCGTGCCTATGCCCCCCGCGCCACCCGTAATAACAACGCTGCTCCCACCGAATCGACGTTTCAAAGCAGGCCTCGACTACTCGCGTAGTGGATGAAGGCCTCTTTGGAGGATTTGCGAGGGATATAGCCGAATTCTTCCTTGAGTCTGCGGTTGGAAAGTACCGGACGATGTTGCAGAAATTTGATGCGCTCGGGCCCGCCCTCACTCAGGCCCACGGCCTTGAGCGTACGTAGCACGATGCGCAGCAGCGCAGGGGGAAACGGGACGTAGCGTTTGCGCATCATCTTGGCTAACTCGCGGGGGGCTACGGCACCGTCGCCCGCCTGATTATAAATGCCGGTCTTGTCGCCCAAAACGCCCTCAACGAGACACTGCACCAGGTCATCATCCCAGATAAAAACAAAGGGCGAAGACGAACCCGCGACCCCGATCATCACGGGCTTTTCAAAAAGATCCGTAACAGGACTATGGACCTCCGGACCAACAACTGTGCCGGGCCGGAAAACCAACTGTTTCAGCGCCGGATAATCCGCACGCCACTGTGCGAGCATCTCTTCAACCATCCGCTTGTGCCGCGAGTAGGGAAAATCGTCATTTCCGCGCAGCGCATCTTCTTCATCGAGCCATTCGGGGTTATCTCCGTGATAGCCGTAGGCTGCACCGCTCGACGTAACAACGAGACGCTTCGCACCAGCCGCCTTACAGGCCTCGAGCACATTACGGGTACCCTCCACGTCCACACGGTACGCGAGATCTTTGGGTGCACCTTTAGGCACACGAACCAGCGTGGCAAGATGCACAACAACGTCGACGCTATGCTGGCGCATCAAATCGGCGAGCCCTGGCGAGCAAATATCATCGGCGAGATAGTGAATGCCGTCGAGCTTTTCGGCGGGGGCAACCTCCGCAACATCGAGAGCGAGGATCTTCTCAATGGCGTCGCTATCACCGCGTTCTTCTTGCAGGGCTTTCACCGTGAGTCGGCCGATATATCCAGCAGCCCCTGTGATTAAGACAGTGCGTCCCATCTTGGTGTTAGTCTCTTTCGCCTATTGCAGGCTCAAGGGGGCGACGCCCCCAGAATGTGGCCAGCGACAGGCCGGCGACAATATGCCAAACGCCCCACCAGGCCGCGACAATAGCCATGCCGCCAACGCCGGCAAAAAAGTTAAAGATGAGCACGAGACCGAGGCCCGAATTTTGAATGCCAACCTCGATGGTGATCGCCCTGGCGTCGCGCGGGTCGACACGCATGAGCCTCGCGAATCCATATCCAACGGATAAGGCCATAGCATTATGGAGAATCACGGCCAGGAAGATCGGCAGGATAGCCGCGGTAAAGAAGTCTAGGTTCTTGCTGATTCCAATGACGATGAAGCTCAGAAAAATGAGCCCACCCACGATACGTAAGCCTCCCCTGACCTTTGCCGCAAACCCTGGCCAACGGTGCCCAACGAACATGCCCACAGCAAGGGGAAGTCCCAAGATGAGCATAACGGTAATCAATATCTGAACGGGCTCAACGTCGATAGCTTGCAGAAGAGGACGCGTATGGGGATTGAGCGAACCGTAAAGGGCAATATTCAGCGGCGTCAAGAAGACCGCCGAAACTGAGGCGACCGCCGTCATTCCCACCGAGAGCGCCGTATTGCCGCGGGCTAGGTAGGTCATGAAGTTGGACACGTTCCCACCGGGGCATGAGGCGATGAGGATCATCCCCAAAGCCACGCTAGGTAGCGGTTTGAGCACGAGGGTAACCAGAAATGTCGCCGCAGGTAGAAGTAGGAATTGGGCGCCCAGGCCAAGCAAAGGCCCTTTCGGATTTTTCGCCAACCGTCGAAAATCGCCGACCTTGATGTCCAACGCTACCCCGAACATCAGGATGGCCAGAATGATATTCAGGACAAGCAGACTCCCCGGCTCGAAATGGATCCGGAGTTGATCGATAGCCGGATCCATCTATTACTCAGCGGGTTTCTGATGCATTGCCTTGAACTCTTGCAGGCCTGGCGCGAAGAGGTGCATGCCTTGGTCCACGTCAACGTGAATAACTGCGGGAAGTCCCGAAGCAACGCAACGTTCCAGGGCCGGCTTCAAGTCGTCGGGGTTGGAAACCCTTTCCCCGTGACACCCCATAGCGATAGCGACTTTGTCGAAGGCGATTTCCTCGAAATCCGTGTTGATGGTTTCGTAGCCCTTCAACCCCATAACGGGCCGCATATTGCCGAGGGTCATCTGCTGGGTGATCTTCACCATGCCCCACTGCTTGTCGCAGAGAACCAGGTAGACAACCGGTACCCCATGGCGGCGTGCGGTTTCAAGCTCCTGGAGATGAAAGCCCATGGCGCCGTCGCCGAGAATGCAATAGACCTTGGAATCTGGCCGCGCAACTTTGGCACCGATGGCTTGAGAAACGCCCGCGCCAAGCATGCCCATCTTGAAGGTCGATAGAATTGTATTAGGCTGGCGCACATCGTGGAAGAAGGCCGTCCAAACAGCGGTGTTACCACCGTCGATCACCACCACGTCGTCATCACCAAAGAAGGCGCGACACGCCGCGGGAACCTGCGAACTATGCATGGGATCGCAGCGATTTTCCAAAGCCACGTCCAGAGTCGCCCGCATGGTCTGCTTCTTTTCTGCGATGCCTGCGCACCAAGTACGGCGGCTAGCGATCAGCTCTTCCGCTACGGGACTAGCCTCGATGGCGTCAGCCACCTGGCGCAAAAAGACCCCGGCGTCGGCAACAACCGCTTCGGTGGCCGGTTTGTTACACCCGATAATACTCTCGTCCAGATCGACTTGGATCATCTTTTGCTGATCGGGATGACCCCAGTACGGGGGCTTGCCCCACCAATCAGTCTCACCGAGTCGCGAGCCAACGACCAACACAACATCGGCCGTGCTACGGGCGAGATTGATCGCCTCCATGGCGTAAATAGGAAGCGCCAACTCGTGGTCGTCCAACATGGCGCCGCGACCGGCCCAACTTGTGGCCACGGGCGTTTGGAGTAGTGAAGCCAATCGAAGTAGGTCCTTTGAAGCGTGGGCGTGCAATACCCCACTACCTGCATGAATGACCGGGTTCTTGGCGTCGCGTAGCATTTTTGCGGCACGCTCGACCTGGTCCTGGGGCGCGGCCGCTGCATCGATGCGGCGGTAGGTCGATGGCTCAGGTGTATCTAGATGCTTCACTTCGAAATCGCCGTTCAAGACGTTTTCGGGAATATCGATATGCACTACGCCGGGTCGCCCTTGATATGAGACGCGCAGCGCATGGTGCATCATCTCGCCAATTCGATCGAACGTCGGTACAAAGCCGCTCCATTTACTCATAGCCGACGTGACGCCAACTTGGTCGAAGTACTGGTAGGTACCGCCGGGATCGGGATACGTAATACCCTGTCGTCGGCTGCTTGAGATCAGCAGAACACGATTGCCCTCCGCATTTTCGACCGCTACGCCTGGCAGAATATTGGCAACGCCGGGGCCATTGGATGCCATGCAAACGCCGAGCTTGCCAGTGAGGCGCGCGTAAGCACCGGCCATATGCGCGGCACTCGTCTCGTGCCGTGGAGATACGAGTTTGATATTGTATTTTTCAAAGGCGACATAGAGGCCCATATACGTGCCATCGATGATTCCAAAGACCGTGTCGACTCCCTCTTTGGCCAGCATTGCTGCGACCCTTTCACCACCGATGACTTTTTGCATCAATATCTCCTCTTTCCTGCACATCAATCAAAGGCCCGTTCATTTGACCGAGCGGTCAGCCCTGTTATCCAAAGGGGCATCTCGTGTCAAGGGCATTTCGTCACACAAGGCCCATTCAGCGACGCAAACGCCGGAATATTACACCTTGACTGCACCCTGACCGGTCGGTTAGCAATTACCTCGCTGCAACCTGAGGAGTCTCAACGTGGGGACACCAGCCAACAAGACAAAGAACGACACGGCCCAGCGGATTATAGAGTCGGCGTTGGAGCTTTTCGCGCGCCATGGTTACGCCGGCGTAAGCGTACGCGATATAGCCGAGCGCGCTGGGGTGAAGAAGGCCCTGGTCTTCTATCACTATGAAAACAAAGCCCACTTGTTGGACCAATTACTTGAGCACTACTACACATCCTATCAACAGGCACTCCGCGTCGGCGCGCAGCCCGAAGGCAGCTTGACCGAGCGATTGCACCGGCTCTTAGACGCAAATCTCGATTTCATCGAAGAGAACCTAGACTACGTACGACTTGTTCAGGTGGAAGTCGCCTACGAAGGCGAGAATCTAGAATCCATCCGCACGGGTATCGCATTGCTTTACAACGCGGCGGCGAAAGTTCTCGAAGGGCATGTCGCCGAAAACGGGCCCTTGGCGCTACGCCATCTATTCGTAAGCTTCAGCGGGATGATCAATACCTACTTCTTGCAGGCGCGGGCCCTTGAGCCGCTGTGGGATGGTAATCCGATCAGCGTGGCGAAGCTGCGAGAGCGTCGGGAACACTTGCACTGGGCGTTGGATGCGATGCTGACCGCCCTATTTCGCGACGAGGTTTAGTCGGTTTCTCGGTTCTCGGTTCTCGGTTCTCGGTTTTCGGTTCTCGGTTCTCGGTTTTCGGTTTTCGGTTCTCGGTTTTCGGTTTTCGGTTTTCGGTTTTCGGTTTTCGGTTTTCGGTTTTCGGTTCTCGGTTCTCGGTTTTCGGTTCTCGGTTTTCGGTTTTCGGTTTTCGGTTCTCGGTTTTTCGGTAATCGGTTTTCGGTCGTGGGTTTTCGGTCGTCGGCTACTGGGACTTGGAACGTTGTGCTAGACGTATAAAGAGATAAGCCAAAGCGAGTGAACTCGCCACGCTAGCCACGGTATGCGCTATGGTGATAAACGTCCCGTAGCTGGTGCGGAAAAGCCAGAAAGAATTCGTAACCATGATGACCAATCCGTGTACGACTACGATGGTGCCCAAAACGCGCACAACTGTCGACGAAAGGCGGTTCTTTAGCGTTGAAAAGATGAGCACCATGAGCAGGACACTTCGGGCCAACGCAAAGAGTAGACTAAAAATCATCGTCGGCATGAAACCGAATGCGCCGCCCAGCATATAAAAGAACGCGAAAAACAGGAGTTGCCCAGACCATTCCATCAGGGCAAGCGCCTGGGCAAGGCTGCTTTGGGTGAGCCGATAAATACCCCAAAAGCCGAGGCCCACCATAACAGCAGCAACAATACGAATGGCCCCACCAGCCAAGGGTGCGTACGCAAAGACAGAGGCGGATGAAAGAACGGTCAGCAATGTAATGCCAACGGAACCGACTGCTCCCCAAAGCAACAGGCCTTTGGGAATATCGGAATTCGCACGGCCTTCAACGGCCGCTAGCTCCGCCTCGGCAATCGCCAATTCGCTATCGAGCGACAGCCTATTCTCATCGATCTGGGAACGTTCGTCGCGGAGGGCGTCGACTCGGGCGCGTAAAGCCTGCTCTTGGTCGCGATAGGTCATAGGAAGGATTCTACAGGAAACGACTACTTCTTAACATTCTTGCATTCGATATCTTCGTTGCCCGCTACCATCCCTAGGACTGGGGCTGCCCAACCTTTGCGGGTCTTATCTTGGTAGAATCGAATACGAAAGATCGAGCAGGTGCCGTTCTTCCGCTTGACCGCCACCGCCCCCCAGATATGCCGACCTACAACGGCGCCGGAGAGCGTATGTCGGTTGAGGTCAAATCCGTCGCCTGTTATCACCGCTCTAAGGGGCTTCTCGCTCCACTTCTTGTTGGTCTTGATGGCCTTGAGCATTTTCGCTTCAAGCTTGCGGTCCTTTTTCCCCCGTGGCGGCATGCGTACGCGGCCTAGCGCTTCTTTCGCGTAAACCTTGGCGAGCCCAGCTAGATCGGCACCGGCGCTATTGTCGAATTCGAAACCCACCTCTGCGAATTGTGGAAAGCGAGGCGTGTTCTTTGCAGAAACGCCAATGTCCAACGTCAACTGATGTTTCCCCTGCCCAAGGGTCGCTAGAGCTTGAACGATCTTATGAGACAATGCCGCATTCTGAATCTTCTTGGGAGCGACATTTCCGGGCAGGATTTCGAAGGTTAGATAGGCTTGCGCGAGTCGTTTGTCATTCTGAGACACGAATTTTCGGTAGTGAGCGATATCTTTGCCCGCCTTCTTCAGCGTGACCCAGATCTCCGCATACGTGTTGTAGTAGTTGATAAAGGATCGGATGCACGATTTTGCGGGACTCGATGCATAGCCCGGTTTGTCTGCAATGGGTTTGATACCCCATGCCGCTGCGGAAAAGGAGATGACAAGTACTACAACCCCGAACTGCATACCGGTTCGACGTGACATGATAGGGCCCTCAAGCGTTGTGAGCCTTGAGAATAACTCTCCTACCATTTTTTTTACAAAGTCTGGACCGCCCTTTCCAGGTATCGCATAGCACCCTAGAAAGAGAAAAGTACCGCATCTAGCTTGACCGACCAGTCATCCGCGCGCACGCGGTCGGTCATCTCTGCTACCCCGGCCATCGGTACATTGCGTGTCGATTTGGGCGAGTTGGACGGAAAGCCCCACGCTTCGGCTTCTACGAGCCAATCGCTCGGTTCCGTATTGGCTTCCTTTTGGGGATAGCCCACCGTATCTCTGCTAGCGTACTGCGATTTTTCCCACCCCCTCCGTTTCGATGAAGGTGATCACGGTCTCGGCGGTTATGGCATTCGGGTCGGCATCCTTCGCTGCGTCACCTACCTCGGCCAGATCGGTTCCTAAATCGAGGCCTCGCCCGTCGGTCAAAGCGCCGTCGACAATCACCGGCTGGGTCCCTCCCCGACAACCCCCAATTGCGAATGCAACCGAGAGGGCAAAGCCAACCAACAGACAATTTCGGATGTGGGCGAGGAGCATCATGTCCTTCTCTCCACGATGTCTCCATCGCTTCTATTGGCACTGAAGTACCGCCGCGCAAATGGCTGACCCCGGCGGTCCTGAAAGACCCCCGATATGCGCCACTGCCAAGCGATCATTGCCTGCTGCCATTGAAACAGGCGTCATGCTGAAAGCGAGACACGATGGAAGTTCTACAGCCGGACCCACCGGCTTCAAAGCATCGTCCAGCAGCTGAACATGAGGGATTCCTCCGGGCTCAGCGGCGGGATACGCGAGAGCGTAATAGCCGCCGAACCTGTGGAGAAAAACCTGTTGCAGAGGGGCTGCGCCAATATTGGCCTGGGCGATCGATTGCGGTTGGCCTTGAGGCTCGCCGCTGGCATCAAGAAGGACGGCTTCGATCGTGAAATCATCGCGGGCGTACGCGAGAGCAAACCCAGTCGGCGCTACCGCATATGCCCAGGCCCCTACCGCCTCGCCACCGATAGTCTTGGGTGTTCCCACCGTACTCCCGGTGCTACTGAGGATAGCGAAGGTATCTCCCCAGGCCGCAGCATAGCCCGTTGCCGTTTGGTGCAGCCAAAGATACCCGTAATAACTCCCGCTGGAGATCGTTTGGCTACCCGAAAATCCGGCGTTGCCGATTTGGGCGAAGACGAGGGATGAGGCCCCTGGCTGCTTGAGCGCATAGAGTACGGCAAAGCCCGAGCCGTTTCCGGCGAGCGCAACGGCATCCACCGCACCGATATTATCGTAGGTGGCAAGCACCTTTCCCTGACCATCTAGCCGGGCGAATACCGCGCTGGTCGACGTATGGTAGAAAACCAGATACTCGCCGTTCTGAAATAATAGAAGAGGTTTGGGAAACTTCATCGCGCCGTTGGCGATGAGAACGTCTTTGGGGCTCAGCACGTTGGCTGCATAGTCCACTTTGGAAAAGAGGAGTTGCCCGCTGGTGGATGATGGAGAGTTTTGGTCCGAGATCCAAACCGTACCAAAACCGCTACCGTCATGGGCGAGGTCGGCATTGACGTTGTAGTTGTTGGGCACAGTGCCCAATGTTGCGGTGCCCAACACGCTCAACTGTTGGCAAGCCCCCAATGTATCAGCGAACGCATCCGATAGACCGGCCTCGCCCGCTGGGGCATCAAAAAAAGACGAAGAATCGTGCAGGGAGCCATCAAAGGAGACAGCACTATCCGTGCTGACAGGAACGCGGCTTTGGCAGCCCACGCCAAACGCAGCCAGACAAGAGAAGAACAGCCCCAGTCGCCCCATTTTCCCTCCGCTTGCCTAGAACGCTAAACAATAAAGGGCGCTTTGGCAACCTGCCCTTGCGAAGGGGGATTATTGAGGGTTTCCACCCAACTGCGTCTTGGCCGTCTGATATTCCTGCTGAGACGTATAGTATACGAGACTGCCATCCGTGCGGCGAATGCCGTAGATATGTTGAGCGTCCGGCTTCACCATCGAGAGGTAGAGCGCATCCGAGGCTAGAGAGTGTACAGCCTCAGTATATTTTGCTTGAGATTGGGTGCTTTCCCGCCCCCAAGAAACCCCGCGCATGATGGCGTCGAAGTTTAGCATGCCGCCGCTAGACCCATTTGCGGAAGGCAAGGCATGGTAGGTTTCGGGGGCCCAGGCAAAGTCGATGAATTCGCTTCTGAACTCCGCCCCTCGAACACGCCCATTTGCATCGCGTCGCCGCACCACGGTGGCATTTGCATCCGAACCGGTGGTCGTTACCGAAACGTGGACTTCCTGTACCGCGCGATCGAGTTGGCTGAATAACGATTCGGTCGTTCCCACGTTGACCCCGTGTTTCGAGGCTTCGGTGAGCGGGAAGTTCCAAACCGGTCCACCAGGAGAAGTTTCCATCACAGCGCCGGCCTTGTTGCGAATGGTATCGCCGATGAATGCGGTGATCTCGTGAGCGGATTCCTTGCGCACTTCCCGGCTCAATTCCAATCCGGTTACGTTGGCGCGAACGGTAGCGAATCGCGGCCGACCGCTCAAGTTGTCGAAGTCTTCGCCAGGCAAAGGTTCGCCGGCTTCCACGCCGTTGAGAAGCACCTTCTGATAGCGACCTTCGTGCCGCTTCCATTCCCAAGAAAGGCTCTCGATGGCTCGTCTGCGGGGGTTGTAGTAGAATTTTGTCACCTTGGGGTGCGTGCCCCGACGGTTGATTTCCGAGCCCACGAAGACGCGCTCTTGGCTCGCGGGATCGATCGTCGTCCATTGGCGTCGTTCCTTTGTTAGACCCGCCGCGGTTTCGCTCTCAAGACGAAAGTCGAGGTATTTCACTTCAGCAACAACTTTGCGGTCGCCACCAATGCGATGCAAATCTCTATTGCGCGCATCTCGACCCAAGAACTCAGGGTTGTCGACCAGCGTCGGTCGGCCATTTGCATCCGTACCGGGGATTCGCTCTTGGAACGCGTAGGTGAGGCTTTCGGTTTCTGTGCTGTTGCCCCTCTTATAAACCTCTTTGATCTTTACTCGGAAAGGCTGGCTACGGCCGCTGCCTTTGAAGCTAAGATAGTCGCCAAATCCGCCTTCGCGGCTGTCGTTACGCTGGCCAACAAAGGCCGTCTGGTCGATCTTTCCCATTCCCCTGCGCGTCATATCGTACATCGCACTGGTATCGAATAGGCCGAAGAGAAGATCGTTGGCTGCGGTTTTGCCCACGGTCACCTCTTTGCCTGCGGATTCGCGAAAAAGCGTCACGCGGCTCTTCGCCTCAACACCAAGCGCAGCGAGTGGTGCTTCGATATGACAATGGCCCCACCAACCGGTGTTAATCGCGGTCTCAGCGATAGTACCGTCGCCCATCCAGTCGAATTTCATCATCGACCTCTTCTTTTCTCCCGGCTTGAACTCCCGAAGCGTGAGCAGCTTGGCGGCGACGGGCGTTTCTCTAAGATGCGCCGTGGCGCTTGCGGGTAGGCGCGTGGCGGTACCGTCTAGATAGATCTCAGTCCCTATCTTATAGACCGCCTTGCCCGCATATCCACTGAGTTCAGAAGGAAGTCCCTCCGTCTTCAATCGAATGACGACGTATTGGGGATTGTAATTATTTTCCGTACCGGATTTAGGAGACACACTTTCTTTCGTCGTCCGCAGAGCGACGCGCAAACCGATGGAACGTTCGATATCCCATTCCTTAATTTCGCTACCGGCGCGCGTTGTTTTCTTGCGGGTAACGTAGGTCGCGAGGTTCTCGAAAGCGTTCTTTTCTACGCCGTTTTTAGTAAGCCCGCTGAGCACTTCGAAACCGCCGCTGTAGGGACTGGAATACGGGTGGTAGTCCGCAGCGACCCCGTGGCCGATTTCAGGCGTATGCGTAATACCCTGGACCACGCGCGTCTCGAGAATGGCCAAGGCGAGCTTCGCTTGGTTCAATTCGTTGCCGTTCAATCGCGTCCCCGGCAAGCCGTCCTTGATCTGCTTGAAGAAGGCGGCCTGACGATCGGCTGCGATGTACTTTTTGTCTGGTCCTGAAACTTCTGTTGCCCGCAAATACGGTTCATTGGCGACGAAGAGCCGTCGCGTTTCCGCGACCAGCGCGCTACGGCTCGTAGCCGTCCTTAGTCGTTGTGAATCCAGCTGCACAGTCCGACGACCAGGGTCTGCGACCCCTTTGTTTCGCGTAATGATGATGCCAGGTGCTACGCGGTTCGCCGCCAAGTCGATGGCCACCGGCCGGCCGTCAAATGTTTGCGCCCTCGCACCGATGGGCGCCTGACAACGCACCCCAAATTTCACCTTGGCTCCCGACATCCTCACCTGCCGTTGGGTTCTTGCCGGGGCGATATGACGTTCCGCCCTCGCCTCCCCGCCTAATGGCCCTAAGAATAGTCCAACCCCAATCCATACAATTGACTTAACGAATCGCCTCGTTGGTCTCATATCTCTTTCCTCCAAAGCGCAGCTCGACACCCATGGCGGGGCGGCGTTTTGATCGCGTCGCTCGTTATTTATCTTGGGTTCTGAAATTGCTCGATGCCCTCGAACAGTTCCAATGCGGCTGGCACTGGCTACCTAAGCAAGGATCCTGCCAACGCCGGGCATCTAGAAAAGAAGTGCAATCTCAACAGGACGAGTTGGACGGATGCACCGGTGACGTGCTGCTGGATCTTCCAGTGTCTGAAAACTGTATTCGGAAAACGATAGAACGCGTCTAATTAGCAAATACGTGGCCTAGAAGAGGTTCTAGAGGGATAGGGAGTATCGTCCTTGTAAAGGGATTTAGAGGGGGCCGAAGCTGGCCAGAGAAACGCTTTGGTAGTTGTTGCCCTGGGGATCGGGCGAATTGCCCGTACGTGGCTGGATACCGATCGCAACGCTGCCCCCCGAAGCTTCAGCGTGCACATCTAGAAATCCCAAGCCAGAGGCGTCCAACGTCCTAACAGAAGAGGCACCACCGTTTTTGAACGGAGAAAAGTCCCAACCGGCCAATCCTGGTCCGAGGATGTACACCTCGTTCGGATTCGAGCCGCAAATAGCTCGGAGGCGAATCGCGATTGCCCCGACCCGCGTTTTGTCAGCGATGGTCATATGAGCGCCGCCCAATTCCCCATTGCCCATAACCCCAACCACAGCAACACACGTCTGGATGTTCGGGAAGATCAGTTCGCTATCCCGTTCCATGTTGCTCATGGATCCTCTCAGTTCGCTCACAATCGATGGCATCGTCACCCCTTTCGGTAAAATAGGAGTGAACTTGTACTCTTTGTTGCGCTTTTTGTCCATACTACGTCGAGAAGCGCACTACGCATCTGGACTCACCATCCTGGAATAATCGTTGCAGGTCAGAGCGACCGGGAGACCTGCTTTCTGGAACACGCTGATGGAGACGGTTTGCACATGCCGGATACTGTTAAAGAAACCCCTTCGCAGGAGCCACGCCTCCGTCTACTGCAGGCCTTCCCAAATCAAAGACTTCAGCCACCCTCTCTCCGGTTTCGAAAGCCAGGAGGTCGGTTGATCTGATGTTTAGGCGCCGTCCCATGAGTGTTCTGGTTGCGATAGCGCTCCTCGCTATTTTGACACCAGCGCCCACCGTCGCCGAGCCGGTTCAAGACAAAATTCCCGTCGCGCGCGCCCATCGTGGCGTTGGATTGCGGTACCGACGAATTGAGGCTCCCCTCTTTTGCCGATTGGGCCCGGGCAACGTAAGGCAGGGAAAACTCAACGATTGTAACCTAGCGGGCTCAATGGCGGCTGTGGCTCATGCGCGGCCCGACCATATCCGCCAGATGGTCGTTCCGGCGTCCCCACTGGGTTGGCTGCGCGTCGCATTTGGTGGCAAAGCGGCCCGGCAGGACCGCCGCCGCCGTCTCGCCGACAACGAGGTCATGGTGACGCCTGATGTACCGTTTTCACATCTGAACAAGCCGGGGTACGCACGCGACTACGAAGGTCGTTCGAGCTGGCCCGCGGTGCTCGAAAAAGCGTATGCCAAGAAATTCGGCGAAGGAAAGGGCTACGAGGCGCTGAATCATGGTGGGCCGATCGCTCTGGTATTTGATCGCCTTGTCGGGGGCAACTCGAAAGTCGAGGAATTCTTCCGGGATGCACACGGCGATGACCGCTACCAAAAGCAGATCTTCGAGGAGATCGCCGAGGCCGCCGAAGCGCAAAAGCCGATGGCCGTACTCGCGCCTCGCGCCGGCGATCAATACGCGGCGGGCCGCAACGTCGTTCCGTGGCACGTCTACGCCGTCCTAGGGGCGTCTTCGACACAAGCTGGAATCCAGCAGGTCGACCTCTACAACCCGCACGCCAATCCAACGAAGACACGTGGAAGGTTCTTTTCCATGCCGATACACGAGTTTCTCGCCAGCTTCGTCGAACTGGTCATCGCCCAGCCGGAATAGGCCCAAACCCCGGCGACCTCAGCCAGAAATTTGACCGGCTGCTCGCCCGAACCGACCTTGACATTCCTCAATCCCGGAAGAACTACACCACCAGCGGACTAAGCCCGCGCCGCACCTCCGAGATCCTGCAAACCTCCGGTAATTACGTATTTTCCACTACACATTCAGCGTCTTTTGAGGTAGTGACCTCCATGGTTGTTATTTCAAAACTTGATACTCCTCAATGTCTTCCTCGAATCGGTCTTTCGCTTGCGCCGTTGGTGGTTGCACTCTTCCTATCCGGCGGCTGTGGCCAGGGCTTGGATGCGGATAACGAGACCATCGGCAGCAGCTCCTACGGGTTGGCGGTCGCCTTGGGCGACGGCTGGTTCGGCACCAATCTCGGTGCGAGCGAAGCCGAAGGCGGCACGTCCACTTTGGTCGATGGCGTATTTACGATCAGCGGCGGCGGGGGCGACTTCTGGGGCGCGGAAGACGACGGTCATTTCGTTTACCAACCCGTAACCGGCGACTTCGACATTTCCACGGAACTCACAGCTTACACGGGAACCATCAGCGGAGCATGGCCCAAGGCCGCCCTGCTTTTTAAGGAAGCCACGGTCGGGCCCGAACCCACCGCCGACGCAGCGGGCATCTACCAAAGCCTCAACTACGCCACCGAAGACTATTGGTACGTACGCGGCGGCGGTTCCATAACCGCCTATGATTCCGCAGTGCTCAACACGACGGGCGGCAGCGCGCGGCTCCGCCTGACCCGCACGGGAAATACATTCCGGAGCTATCATTGGGATACCGGGAGTGGAACGTGGATCCAACACGGCGTCGACCGGGTGGTTGCGCTCAACACGCAGGGGTATTTGGGCATGGGCGCCACCAGCTCGACGAGTGGATCACTTCTAACCGTTACGTTCGCGAATACCTCGCTAACCGGCCCCGCGCCCGACGATACAGCGCCGGTGATTTCCAATGTCACCGTCGCCACCGCGGGCACCAGCGCCACCATCACTTGGGATACGGATGAGCCCACGTCCGGAACCGTCAACTTCGGCGCGACGGATACCTACGGCAGCAGTGCTAGCCACACGGGAAGTTTAACCTCTCACGCCGTTACGCTCGACGGCCTCACTGAAAACACTGTTTATCATTTTAATGTCGATTCAACGGACGCATCCGGCAACGACACTACGACAACAGATGATTCCTTCAATACCGGTCTCATTCCCCCTACGGCTCTGCCGGCCGGTTGGGCCAGTGTCGATCTCGGAGACAGCGCGGCCCTCGGCGGTTCAGCGACGCATACGGCCGGCGTCTTCACCGTGACAGGGGGTGGGCCCGACCTGTGGGGCTACCAGGACGACGCGCACTATGTCTACCGAGCCGTAACGGGCGACTTCGAGCTGATCGCTCAGGTCGATGACTACGCAGGAGACACCAGCTACGCCTACGCCAAGGGCGCATTGGTGTTCAAAGAAAATACCGGTGGGAACGTCGAACCCGGTGCCCAAAGCGCCGGTCTCTACCAAAGCGTCAACTATAATGGTGCAGACTATTGGTACGAACGCGGTGCCTTTGGCATCGGTGGCTATAACTCGGCGGTGCTCAATTCCACAGGCGGCAGCGCCCTACTCCGCCTAACCCGCACAGGCGATATATTCCGCAGCTATCATTGGGATGCGGGTAGCTCCGCGTGGGTGCAGCATGGCGGCGACCGCGTGGTTTCCCTCGCAACGGACGGATTCGTCGGCATGGCCGCAACAAGTGGCACGAGCGGCGGGCTTCTCAGCGTACGTTTTTCCAATGTCAGCATCGTAGGCGGAACCGGAGAGCCAGCCGAACCAGATACAACGCCTCCCGTTGTATCAAATATCTCCGCCGCAACGACGGATTCAAGTGCGACCATTACTTGGACCACCGACGAACCAGCCACTTCCATAGTCGATTATGGCCTCAGCGCCAGTTACGATGCCACAGCTGATAGCCTCACTTTGACCGGGTCACACAGCGTTTCCCTCGCTGGCCTGACCCCGGATACCACGTATCATTTTCGCGTAAGCTCCGCTGATGCGGAAGACAATCTCAATGCCGGAGTGAACCTCACCTTCACCACGGAGGCCACCCCGCAAACCGCGTTGAGCATTACGAATATCGTCGTATCAACGATTACGGAGCATACGGCCGTAGTCAGCTGGACCACGAGCATCCCCGCTACCAGTGAAATCGCCTACGATTTGAATGGTTGGCGCAAGGATGTAGCCGAACTAACACCGAAAACCAGCCACACGCTAACTCTCACGCGAATGATGGCCGGCGATACCCATAACTTCGAGATTACCGCGGATGCCGGCGGCGGCGAGGTCAGCACAACCAGCGTGCAAACCGTCACGACCCTGTCCTACGTGGCCAATGCGCTGCCCACCGGTTGGACCAGCCAGGACATCGGTCCGGTGAGCGCCGTGCTACCTGGTTCAGCGGCGTTCGATCCCACAGCCAACGGCGGTAGCTTCGTCGTACGCGGCACCGGTACGGATGTGTTCAACGATCAGGACAGCTTCCATTTCGTCTACTATCCCGTGGATGGTGACTTCGTCCTAACGCTACGCGTGGAAGGCTATCACGGCTATCTGCACGAATGGACCAAAGCGATGACCATGTTCCGCGTGGACCTCGATGACGATTCGCAATTCTTTAACCAGTCGATCAACAACAGCGGCTACGACTGGCTCTATTACCGAGACACGAAGGGTGCGCTGCACACCGACATCACCAACAGCCAAATCAATCCTGGTGACGGCGCTGCTGTTTGGGCACGACTGACCCGAGTGGATAGTACATTCACCGAGGAGTTCTCCACCGACGGCATAAATTGGCAGTTCCACGGCCCCACCCTGGGCACAACCGTCAACCTGCCGACTGCGGGATATGTGGGCTTTGGCGTAACGAGCAAGAGCAACGACTATCTGTCGGAGATCGTCTACTCCAATGTTTCGGTCGTCAACGACCCCGCACCGGACCCAGATCCAGATCCGGATCCAGACCCAGATCCTGACACCACCGCCCCCGTCATCTCCAACATCTCCGTTGTGGGCGATGGCACGTCCGCGACGGTCACCTGGACAACCGACGAAAACGGCACCAGCGATGTTGACTACGGCACCACAACATCCTACGGCGATGCGCAAACGAATAGCGCTCTCGTCACAACCCACTCAGTTACGCTAACCGGGCTGACCCCAAACACAACCTATCATTATGCTGTGACCTCCGCCGATGCATTGGGCAATACAGCAGCGACTACGGATGCCACCTTCGACAGCGGCGACGAAGTCGTAAATACGTGGCCCACCGCCTGGCAAAATATCGACCTAGGCAATAGTGGCGCACTCGGTGGCGAAGCCACCTACGATGCGGGCGTATTCACGGTAAGCGGCAGTGGCGGCGATTTATGGGGAAGCCAAGACGACGCCCATTTCGTCTATCAACCCGTCGATGGCAATTTTGAACTCATTGTAGAAGTCGACTCGTATGCGGGCGACACGAGCTATGCTTACGCGAAGGCCGCCCTGATGTTCAAAGAAGATACCGGAAGCGGCGTCCCCAATGCTTCGGCGCTGGGTATTTACCAAAGCCTCAACTACGCGGGTGAAGACTACTGGTACGAGCGTGAAGCCTTTAGCATTGGCAGCTACAATTCGGCGGTACTCAACACCACGGGGGGCAGCGCACGACTGCGACTCACCCGTACCGGCGACACGTTCCGCAGCTATAGCTGGGATAGCAATAGCTCCACGTGGATACAGCACGGTGGCGACCGCGTCGTTACACTCGACACGGCAGGCTACGTTGGCTTTTCCGCAACCAGTGGAACGACCACCGGCATACTCAGCGTCGACTTCTCGAACGTAAGTCTGAGCGGCGGAGAACCGGTTGTACCGGATACCACGGCGCCCGTGATTTCCGATATTACTGTGACCCCCGAGGGCAACTCGGCCATCGTTAGCTGGACCACGGACGAACCCACAACGAGTGTGGTGGATTATGGCCTCG
>Ga0257122_1000614_pt1 | contig 30231 bp, 43 predicted proteins | sample SI106_120metaG_FD_190146 | JGI IMG/M metagenome (GOLD analysis project Ga0257122, IMG submission 190146) | Marine microbial communities from Saanich Inlet, British Columbia, Canada - SI106_120 | ecosystem: Environmental > Aquatic > Marine > Inlet | place: Canada: British Columbia | collected... | reverse complement strand
TAGGCGTAATGCAGCTATTGCTAAATCGGGCAGGGGTATGGGTTCTATAGGAAGAGGTACTTTTGGTGGCGGGCGACAAGCTTTAATGGAAGGAGAAGCTGATAGAAACTTACAAACGCAATTAGCTAAGATAGGTTATCAAGGCGAACAAGACGCATACAAATTTGCAGCGAATCAATTTGAAAGAGACCAAGCAAGAACTTTAACAGCCGATCAAGCTAACCTTCAAGCAGATATAGACGCTCGAAGAATGACTCAAACAGGCGAACAATTTGAAGCAGGGATGGACAAAGATTTAGGATTAGCTGGTCTTCAAATGGGGATGGAAGGTGGTAAATCACAAGCTAACATTGCTGCCAATCAAAGAATGACTGAGCTTAAAACTTTAGTAGCTCAATCAACTGATGCTGAAGAAATTCAAAGACTGAATCAAGAAATTCTTAGTCTTGAGTATCAACAGTTTAGAGAAGGGCAAGACTATGAGAAACAACAAGTACAATTTATGAGTGATATTCTTCGGGGTAATGCAGGTGCATTAGGTTCTACCGATGTCCAATACGCTGCTGCTCCAAGCTTAGCTTCACAAATTGGTGGGGGTGTCGCAGGTATTGCAGGCCTATATGGCGCTATGAGCGGAGGACAAGGCTAATGAGTATTAAAAATATAATTCAACAAGAAAATGATTTGCAGGAAATGTCTCCGCGATCATTAGCTAACTACCTTAATAATCCTACAGGTCAATATAATCCTTACCTTGTAGCAGGAGAGTTACAACGTAAAGAAGCATTTGCTCAAAGACAAATGACAGAAGCTCCTCAAGAAACCGTAGTAGATGAGTTAGTGCAAAAAACAATGCCAATGGGCGGAATGTCTAGGGGCAGAATGCCGATGGGTGGAATGCCTATGCCTAGACCTGAAGAAATGGTAAGTGAAAGTATTACTGAGACTGGGATTTCTAATTTACCTGCACCAAACATAGGACAGAACTACGCAGACGGTGGTATCGTTGGATATGCTGAAGGCACTTTAGTTGGAGAAGATGACATATTACAATCGGGAGAGTTTAGATATGAAGAAATGGGTCCAGAAAATGAAAATTATGAAGCTTATTTAGAAGAAGTAAGAAAAATACCAGAGCCTTCATTTAGTGGTATAAATCAAATGAAAAGAAATGAAATGATACAAAAAGTAAAAGATAAATATAAATCTCCTTACAAAGAAAAAATAGACGCAATTGAAGCAGAAAATACAGGCGGATTTTATTTTGACCCTAAAACATCTTCAGGATTTAATCCTTTGCGCGGGATAGATTTCCGTCAATATACTGACCAACAAAGAGAAGATTTAAAGTATCTTAGAGATCAAGAAGAAAAATATTATACGGGCAAGTCTGATATTCAAAACAAACTTAAAGAACAAAAAGCAATAAAGGCGGCAGAAGAAGCAGAAGCTAGAGGTTTAGCGGCACTTAAAGCTTCAGAAAATAAAGCAAATTCTAGGGCAGAGCGCGATGCATGGTTAGCGCTTGCAATGGGTGGTGCTAAAACTATGGCCGGACAATCACCGTTCGCATTAACTAATATTGGTGAAGGTCTAGGTGCAGGTATTGGGGCACTTTCACAAAGTGATGCAAATGAAAGAGCTAGAGTAGATGCACGACGAACTGCTTATGAAAAATACATGTATGACATGAATGCTGAACAAAGACTTTCAGGCAAAGAGTATGGCGATATGGTAGAAACTGTACAAGAAAGTGAACTCTTCCGGGTAAAATTAGCACAAAAAGCAGAACAATATAATATTGATATAGACGACCCAGATTATCAGGTACTTATTCAAGAAACTATCCGAGAAGTTCTGCCTTTGTATACTAGCTCCCGTGCTTCTAATTCAACAATAGTTAATGGTAAAACTTTTAGCGGTGTCTAGGGTATAATAGGACATGCCTATTTACGAGACAACATTGCCTGATGGACAACCTTTACAAGTTATAGGACCGCCAGGCGCTACACCTCAAGAAATTTCTCAAGCAGCGATTCAGATTGCTAGTCAACAAACACCCCCTCCAAGTACCATTACTCCTAACTACACTTTAGGTAGAGCAATTACTGGCGGGTGGGATACCGGCGTAGAGCGAGTTAAGTCTACCTTTGGTGACGTTATTCCTGCAATGGCAGCGAATGCTTTAGGCTTTGAGGACTACGCTAAACGGCAAATGGAAGAAGCAAGGCGTTCTGAAGAAAAAATAGCGAGGATGTATACCCCTGAATTTGAGTCTTTTAAAGACGTAGATAGTCTAGGTGGAGCTGCTCGTTTTGTTGCGGGCACAATAGCAGAACAAGGTCCTAATTTATTAACCATGATTGGGTCGGGTGGGGTACCTGCGATAGGCGCAAAATTAACCGCTAAAAAGTTTGCACTTGAATTAGCTAAAAAATATCCTAAGATGCCTACTAAAGAAATTATTAAACGCGTAGCTAAAAGACAAGGGCTCGCTCAAAATGTAGGTGTGTTTTTAGGTTCTTACTCTCTTAATGCTCCTGAAGTATTTAATAATATATATCAAGAAACGGGCCAACTAGAAACAGGCACATCATTACTATTTGGTGCAGCTGCCGCTTCATTAGATTCTGTTCTTCCAGCCACGATGCTTAAAAAATTAACTCCTATTCAAAAAACAGACATAGCGGGGGCACTCCTTTTAAAGTCTGGGGCTAATCCTTCTTTAGTTAATAAAGTATTTACTGGTATGGCAAAAGGTGCAGCGACTGAAGGTGTGACTGAAGGAATGCAAGAAGCTATTAGTATTAGTGCTGAAAACTTTGTTGCCGGTAATCCTCAAATCTTTGGTAGTGAAGACTGGGACCGAATTATGGAGTCAGCAGTAAGAGGCGCAATAGCCGGTGGATTCTTCAGAGGAGTAAGTTCTCCGATTGAAGGCAGTGAGTCTGAGTCTTTATTAAACACTTTAGATAAACCAACAGGTACACCTGGTTTAGATACAGGTGCTGAACTAGGTAAAAATATAGCGAAAGGAACTCAAGGAGAATTGTTAGGGGTAGAGTTAAATGCAATGTTCAAACGAAGAAAAGAGGCGGCGGACATACAAGGGCTTACAATAATTAAACCAGATATTCAAGAAGAATTTAAAGAAGCTATAAAAATATCAGAAAAAATGATAGAAGGGCAAGCTGTTAGTGTTAGAGAAGTTTTTAATTACAACCCTAAAACTAATAAATGGACAAAAGTAAGAGAAGAACTTGTAGCAGAAGCCGTGAAAGAGGTAGACGACGATGATGAGGCAGATATAGAACTTCCATATGAAGGGTTTAGACCTCCAGAAGGTATGACAATTGAAGAAGGTATAGCGTATTACAATGGGCTAGATGAAATAGAACAAATTAATTATGAACCACCACAGGAGACAATCCAAGATGAACCCACAACTATTGATGCCGTTGACAGAAATAAAATTATTAGAGGAAGCGATGTGTTACCTCTCGAATCCGCTACCGGTGAAACTGCCGCCGAACTTGGAAGTCCTGTCGGAGGAAAAGTGGAAGTCGATACTGGTCCTGTTTCACCAACTGGAGAGCGAGCGGATGTCGTCAATCCTGCATTAGAAGAAACAGTTGAAGAAGCTTGGGAAGAAATGTCTATATCGGAGATTCCTTTTGCTAAATTAAGTTCTGAAAATAAACAACGCTTAAGAGAGGCAAAAGAAGATGGAGAACTGACGGGACAACTTGTAGATCAAATTGATGGGGAGCTAGGGTTTCAAGAATCACGAACTGATACAGAAGGCACAGGACAAACCGCAGAGACTATAACAACAGAACTTGTGCAGGAGTTTGGCCCCAACGTTAACCGTATGCAAGAGCGTGGTAGGTTAGTTGTGGTAGATAGCGTAGAGCAGTTGCCCGCTAATGTTACTATGTCTTCAACGGCTAATGGAGCCTTTGATAATAACTCAGGCATATCTTATTTAGTAGCTAACCGTATACAAAAAGGTCAAGGGCGTCGCATATTATTACATGAGATAGGTGAGCATTACGGGTTGGAACGTATGGTGGGTAAAGACTACACCGCATTATTAAATCGCCTTAAAACTTTAAGAAAACAAAACGCAGATATAGATGCGCTCTTTGGTGAAGTGCAAGAGCTGTACCCAGAGTTAGAAGTGAACAGTAAGCCTTTCTTACAAGAGGTCATGGCTAAGCTAGGCGAGCGTGCACCTAACAACACATTGTTTAGGCGTATGGTAGGCGCAGTCAAAAACTTTTTACGCAGGTTGGGGATATACGACGTCAATCGTTTTAGCGACGTTGACATACAAGACATGATCTTAAACTCTTTAAGAGTTTCTCTAGCAGAGAATACTGGTAAGTCACTGGCATCAAGTACATCAGATACTCCAGCTGTACAGATGTCTAAAAAATATATGGGCAAAGCAAAAGCTAATCTTAAAACTTTTATAAGTATGCTTCGTAATAAATATTTATCAGACATGGATAAAATGCCAAACACTGTCGTAAAAGAAATGTTACAGAATTCGGCTGATGCTATTAAACCTTTAATTGAACAAGGGAAAATGGAACAAGGTAATATTGATATTAAAGTTAATAAAGATACTCGCACTATTACTATGAGAGACAACGGGATTGGCATGACCAAAGAAACTTTGGGAGGCGTATTTTTAGAAATTGGAGGAACTCTTAAAGAGATTACCGATAAAGGACCAGCAGGAGGGTTTGGATTTGCAAAAGCTATACTTTTATATGGTTCTGGAGATATAAATGTAACTACTATGCGCGATGGAAAAATATCTAATTTAAGAACTACAGGCGAAACTTTAATGAGGGCGTTTGTAAGCGAAGATAAAATAGGTATTCCAATTGACATTTTAACCACAGAAGAATATTTTAATGAACAAGCAAAATTTGATGCTATGTTTCCTGAAGGACACGGTACCCAAATTACAGTTACTATTCCTAAAACTTATATAAATAATAAAGGGAAAGAGAAAGAAATTTATATATCCCAAAACCTAGATAAATTTTTCTACGAATCGTTATTAAACAGTCCTTTGTTTCAAAATATAAACGTTACTTTTGAAATTCTTAAAACCACAAGTGGGGTAGACTTAAATAATGACTCTTTTTTTGAAACTGGACAAGGGAATAAAGTAAATATAGGGCAGAACTTTCCCCTTGATGAGTTTATTCCTGTTTTTGATGTTCCATATAAATGGGGAAATGTGAAAGTATATAAAAGTATAAATGAAAACTTTGAAACTGAAAATAAGACTTATAACGTAACCGTACTATCAAACGGTCTATTTCAATTTAAGGACGACATTCCACTAGACTTTGAAAGACCTAACGATGAGGTGATTCCATTTGAATACTATATGGATGTTGAACCCGCTGTAAAAGCGGGAAACCCTGCGTATCCATTTGACCCTGATAGACGAAGCTTTACAGAACAAGCTGAGAAAGATATTGAAGATATTAAAAACGGGCTATATGTTTTACACAAAAATCAATCATTAAAAGACGACTCAATATCTTTTGGTGGTCTTGAACAATACACTTTAAACAAAGATGGAAGTATTACTGTATCTAAAAAAATACTATTATCTTCCGAACAAAAAGAAGGCCTTTTAAAAGAAAGTATTCCTGAAGGCACAAAAGTTGAAATTAAAGACGGAAAATTAGTTATCGGAAACAAAAAAGTTCCTATCCGAACACCCGAAGATTTAAAAAACGCTGTTGTTAGTTCAGCGGAGATAGTAATTCCAAAAGATGCGATTGACTATAAAAAACCAGTACTTCATAATAATGTAGAAACTAAATTAAGTCAAAATCAATTTGCTCCCATTCAAGAAGTATTGAGAGAAGAATTTCCAACTATTGTAGAGAACGGATACGCTACAGGCTTTGATGCATTTATAAATGAGATTGGGGCTTCCTTTATTATATTACGCGACCAAGTAGTTCGTTTAGGAGAAGCTGGCTTATTAATAGATACGGCAAGAAATTATAAAGAATTAAATAAGGCTGCCATTGGTGTTTCTATTGATACCGAATACGCAGGGGTAAATTTAGTAGTGCCGTTTGAAGGAGCCTTTGTTAATCCGTTTATGGCAGATGCTTTGTTCGAAATAGACCCTGCTTTGTTAATTACATCAGAGGGTACCCGTAGGCTTCAAAGAGAAGCAGGATATGGGATATCGGGAACAATGATACATGAGCTTGCTCATTATCAAGAGAGAAACCATGAGGCAGGTTTTACAAAAGAAATGCAAAAACTTGCTCTTAAACTAAAAGCCACTGAAAAATTTGTAGCAAAAAATCAACCATTTAATAGTTTTGGTGCTGTAGAAAAAAGAATTATTAAAGCCGTAGAAAAAAACTTTGAGATGATTAAAGTTGCACATGAAATTTTAAAAAACACTGAAGGAGAAAATAGAAATGTTACTCGACTTATTGGACAACGCTTCAAAGATGGCATCCGAGAAACTAGCGCTGAAAGCGTACCTAAGAACATGGTTACGCCTAGGGAAAAGGGACTACCCGGAAGAGACCGAATACCTGGAGACACTAGAAAAGGGGATACAACTGGAGAACGAGAGCGACAACTTGAATCAGTTTCGCCAGAAAGTAAAACAACTCAAGAATCAAGAGTAGATAATAAAAACATTCAGTTCTCTAAAGAGAATCCTCCAGGTGGAGTTAACCCTACACAAGACAATGCGTTATTTAAATATGCAGGTGACTTGCAACAGAAACTGCCTCTTCCTACAAAAGATTACATAAAAGGGGTGTGGGATAAAGTTACAGAATTGCCTACCTCGATTAAAGATGCATGGACCGGTATGTTAGGTTTGCAAGCTATGGTTGATTTGTATGATAAGTATTTACCAAGCATTAAAAAACTTATGAACACGTTAGAACGCCGTGCGGCAGAAGTAGAGACCACACGTGCAGAAGTAGATGTCTTAGGTAATTTAGGTATGGATGTTATTCAAGGAAAAGAACGACGACTTATTGACTACGACAAAAAAACTGGGCAAGTTAAAATAGGTGATAACGGGCAAGTTGTTCTGACAGATAAAACAACAAGTAGAAAGTATACAGATGGGCAGTTAAAAACTTGGGAGCAAACTACTTACAAACTTTCAGAACGAGACGTTGACCCAAGAGATCAAGCTAATTTTACTGATCCTGACGTAATGAAGTTTTTTAATTTACCACCAGAGCTTCAAGCATTGTCTATAGCATACACTGAAAAGTTTGAGCAATACGGTAACAACTTGTTAGACGCATACAAAACTGCGGCAGAAAAAGCTGTTAAAAAAGATGAGAGTGCTCAAGAAGTAGTGGAAAGAGTAGTAAAAGAATTTACTGAAAACAGATTAAAGTTTTATCATCCGTTTAGACGTCGCGGAGATTATGTTTTATCTTATGTTTCAAATGAAAATTTAACTGAACACAATGAAATTATGGAGCAAATAGAAAACTCTGATGAGTCTAAGGATCAAAAAGCATTTAGAAAAGCAGAAGAGTTTAAGAGGTATCAACCTTTAGTTCAAACTTCAAGGTATGAAACTAAAGCGGCGTATGTAGAAGCGGCTATTCGACAAGAAAGCGCTGACGGGATTACTGTACTAAAAGCAGAAATAGATCCTGAAAATAAATCATTTAGGGTAAGCGGCGAGGGAGCTGTCGGTATAATGCAGGAAGTGACGGGCATTTTGCAAAAGACAGATGAAGAAGGAAAGCCTTTAGTAGACGAGGCTGTGATTAAAGAAGTGGCTGGGTTATTTTTAGATGCTCTTCCGTCTCAATCGATTAAGCAACAATCACGCCAAAGACTTGGTACAGGGGGTTACGTCGAAGACTTAGTAGGTGGCTTTATTGATCTAGGTGCACGTATGGCAACTCAAGTTGCTAACCTAAAATATATTCCAGAGATTAATGAAAATATAGCGGACGTTGGTACTGAGAACGCTACGATGCAAGCAGATTTAGATCCCACCAATCCCAAAGACGCTTCCTTACAAACTTCGCTTAGTTCAGTTGTGGAAAGACTTGAAGACTCTAAAAGTTTTTTTCATAACCCTGTAGCCGGCCCAATATCTTCTAGGTTTGCTTACTTAAGTTATCTTACTTCTATTGCTGGTAATGTGTCTTCTGCATTGGTTAACGCCACTCAGTTAGCTATTATTGTCTACCCAACACTTGTTGCAGAGTATGGGTTTGGTATGGCTAATAGAGTAATGGGGCAAGCTTTTAGTTATTACTTTGGTGGTGGCAAAGATAGTAACCGAGGTTTTTTACCAGATCAATCTTTTGGAATGAAAGACGGTAAACTACGAACAGATTTACCAGAAGACTTACAACAGCTTTACAAAACCGGAATAGATAATAGTGTGTTTCGTAGGGGTGTAGGCTACGAACTTACTGAAATGCGTAAGACAAATGCCAAAGACTTTGTAGGTACTAAAGCTAAGTTTGATGCATTAATGGGTTGGATGTTTCAAAATACAGAACGAATGAACCGAGAAGTAACTTACATCGCCGGGTATTTAGCGGCTAAAGAGAAAGGAGCTTCTTTTGAAGTAGCTGAACGAAAATCAAGAGAGCTTACTCGTAGATCACATGGTACTGCACTTCCTGAAATAGGTCCGCGATTCTTCCAAGAAAATTTTGGTAAAGTAATGTTCACCTTTAAACGTTACGGTCATGCAATGCTGCATTTACTATTTAAAGCGTTTAACGATGCTTATCGGGGTGAAACTAAAGAAGTAAGAAATATAGCAAGAAAACAAATATTAGGTATTTACGGTGCCTCATTTACTTTTGCAGGACTTCAAGGCGCACCATTATATGGCTTCACTCAGGCATTAGCAGAAGTAATGTATGCAATGTTTGGTGATGAAGATGAGCCATTTGATTTTGAAGAATCTACACGAGAAATATTTGGAGACATAGGATACCGAGGCCCACTTAATAAATTACTTAATGTAGATATTGCATCGCGTACTGGGTTTGCTAACTTAATTTGGCGAGAAGATCCTCGTCGTATATCTGAAGTTGGACTCATGCAGTATGTATTAGAACAAGGTTTAGGACCTTCATTCTCTTACGGTCTAAGCGTTAATCGAGGATTGCAAGATATGGCACGAGGTAATATATATCGCGGGGTAGAACAAACGCTTCCGGCTTTTGCACGTAACCCTATGAAAGCCATAAGATATGCTACTGAAGGAGCAGTAAATAGAAAAGGCGCAGAGATAGTACCACTAAACCCACTTGATGGATTCTTACAAATCTTTGGGTTTACTAATGAAGACCTCTCTTTACAGTATGCGCGTAATCAATCAATGAAACAAGCAGAGAAAAACTTTAATGCTAGACGTTCTGGGTTACTCACTGCTCATTACTTAGCCCGTAAAAACGGCGACTTTGATATGATGAGAGAAGTACAGGATAAAATAAATGATTTCAATAGAAGCACTATAGGAAGTGCAAACCCTATTACTGGATCTACTCTAAAACGTTCTTATAAAAATAAAGAAGACTCAATCAATAATAGCGTTGGTGGTATCACTCTTAACAAAAGAATTGAAACCGCAGTTCGTGATAAAATGGGTAGCTAGCTAAGCATCCACGTTCTAACACCCATTAGATTATCTTCTACTACTACTAACGATTTCACTCTTACCTTTGCTCTTTTAGCCCCACTTTCAATCGCATACAAAAGGTCCGGCGCTTTTACTGTGGGAATAAAAAAACTATCTCCGGGCTCCATAGATGAAAACGGCAACACCCATTCAGGATCATTGTGTAGCCGCATTTTTTATCTCAACTTTTGCACCTAATGTACTTATTGCAATTTTATACACTGACGTAGCTGCTTTAGAAACGTCTTGCCATCCGGCCGTCATGCGTTGTTTTACACCCGAGCCCGCCTCAATATCTACTCCTAACTGTTTCATTTGGTAGACAAACTCTTTAGTACTTATAGTAAGCTCAGCTAAATGCTGATCAAAGTCTCGTTTAGATAAGTAAATAAAGTTTTTATCGTGGTCTATACGAATAGTAAGTTGTCTATCAGGGGCCGACTCCATCTTACCATCTCTAAATACAAGTTGCTTATCTAGATTAGTATTCATATAAGTATCTAAAATATCCTCATAATCTTGATCATTAATTTTAACTACTTCATCCCTGATAGTAATCATCTCACCAATAATAAATTTATAAATTCTTTCAACATCTATTGTTAAAATATTAGCCTCATTTACAATCTCTCCTGCAGTCATAGTCACGGCTACTAAATTTTCATAAAAACGATATGCAGTATCATTACCAAAATCTTCTACAAAACGTTGTTCCCATTTAGCAAGATTAGCTTTAATCTTAGGTGTATCGCCAAAAGCATAAACTGCTTTTACAAAATCAGGACCGGCCCACCCATAGTCAGAGTTAAATACATCAAAGATTTCTTTTCCGATACGGGCATCATCCATAAATGCTTTAGGTTTTCGGACTGTAAATTCAATCAACCTAGCCGCCTCTCCATTAGGGTTAGCCCTAAGCTGTTTTAATTTATCAATCAATGAGTGATTAGAGGTTAGTATTGCTATCACAGATGCAGGTGCTTCTACGTTACGTTCTTGGTTAGTTGATGCTTGCATCCTAAGCTTTGCTTTTCCTGAAGATACGCCTAAAACAAAATCAGAAATATGATATGCGCTCCTATTGCCTACTTCATCCCACCCTACAGGTAAGCTGTGCAGTGTCAAAAATCTTTGTTGTAAAGCTAATGGGGTAGTAGTCGTGGCATATACATTTTCCGGTTCTCCCCATATACTAGTCGCCGCTTTCAATGCGCCTGTTTTAGCTGAACCTGATTCTCCTGTCAAAGAAATAGCAACCCCCGCAGTAGAAGAAAACTCCATTAAGATAGAACCAAAACCACACAGCATAGTAAACATATGCATCTCTAATCCATGTTGATTAAGCTTTTGTGCCGCAGCTCGCCAGTTTGCATAGGTGCCGCTCTGCGTTAAGAAGGGGGCAATAGTTTGAGCCAGGTTAGAAATAGGGGTGTCTTTCTCCGTACCATCCCTTCTTAATTCCTTTCTCCCTAAAACAAACGAACTCTTGTCTTGATTCCAACCCATCTGATCATACATGGTGTCAAGCTTACCCTTGCGTTGCATATCTGTTGCGTAATCTATAAAATATTTCATAATGTAATCCTCTTGTTGTTTAGATTGATAATAAATTCCCTGACTTGTTAATATTTTTCTTAGCTCTGTAGGGTCGTATACTGTCTTCATGGGCAAAATAAATTCTAATAGCCCATCATGCGGGTGGTACACATTAACGAGTAAACAGTTTTTATCTATAGAGCTTTTTAAATGTTTGACTACAAGCATTTCATAGTCGTATATTAGTATCTGATCCTCAAAAGACGCCCCTCCTTTTTTATCGTGTACTGTAACAGTCCTGTATACCCCTCCATGATTTTTCCCTATCCAATAGCCTTTATCGTCTAAAGTTTGAGGTAATCTGTTTTTCTCTTTTTTAGGTATTGTAATAACCTCACCCTCTATTGCAGCTGCCTCAACCACCTCTGCTTTGATGGGCACCTTACATAACTGCAATGGAGTAGAAATCTTCTTCCAATGAGGACACTTCGTACAAATGCCAGGGTTGTTATTATCTATGTCTGCACATGTGTGAGGTTTACCTTGAGTGGATAAAGATTTTTCTTCTGTCTCTTCATAGGAGTATCCCGGATGATCTTTGGATAATATATGAACCCATTTGTCTCGGTCTACAGAGTTTTGAATAAGTGATATAACTCGCCACCACACAGGTTCGGGTGTGCTCTTAACATTATCAATATAGTATTTTACTTGAGCACAACCTTGATCATTTTCTTTAACGCTGTTTTTTAATAACACCTCAAACTTGTTTTCAATATTCCCATACTTTAGTTTCTTTTCTTCTTCAGTAAAACTCTGATGTGTCACTAGCTCTTCAAGCGAAACTTCTTTACTCTCAATGCAACTCATAATACGTTTGAGTTCGTATACAGGTGCATCCTTTAGTATCAAGGTAGGTCTGGGAGGTTCTGATTTATAATTGTTTGTGTCAGGGCATCTTAAGATGCGCGCTGAGTCTGCAGTTACAGAAGGATCAATCTTTAATCCCATACTCATACAAAACTTTTTAAGTCTTTCAGCTAAAGGTTTCCATTCTTCCCCTGTAATCTGATGTTTTAAAAACCAATACACGTGAATGCCATTACCACTATTTACAATAGCAGGCATGGGTAACTGGGTCTTCTCAATAAAATCACCTAGCGCTAGTAGTGCTTCTTTTTGAGATGCATATTCTTTATTCTCACCTACATCTAAATCAAGATAAAAAGATTTAATAAATTTAGTACGAGCCGCTTCACGCTTTTGAGTTTCAAAAGTGCCCATAGCAATAAAAGTATTGTGGTGTTCTTTGTACTTGTCTATTAAATTGACGGCTTCATCTAGAGTTTGTGCGAATGCTTGATTAAAAAGTTTTGTGTTTGGTTTATTATAAGCTATGCAATAAATACCTTCATCGGGTAATGCTTTGCTATAAAATTCGTTTAACATATTTGCCTTTACTTTTTTAGTCGACAAGACGCCCCCACACTAATGTGCGGTTTTTTAAAACCTTCGGAGCGTTATCTATTCTACTCTTATCGGATTAATCTTCAACCCCTAATTTAGGGACTATTTTAGTATTCAAAAATTCTTTAGCTAATTTTAAATGCGACAACGGTAGAGTATCTGTATGATTCTCAAACTGATCGTCCCACGCTTCATTAAGTGCTTTTAAAAATTTTTTAATTTTAATACAGTTCTTATCTCTAATAGGAGATCCTCGGAACCAACTATGAATAGTCATCCGAGACACCTCAAAAACTTTAGCGACTTCAGTGATAGGAAGGTCTGCATTTACACAGGCCTTCGCTAACTGAACTCCGGGTCTATCTTTGTCAAAAGTATTAAGCTCTATTAAAAACTCTGGGCTATATTTTTTTGGCATAGTTATTCCTCTGCAAATTGTTTTAGAATATCTGATAAATCATCAGCGGGTTTAGGCGGTATTTTGCCATCAGATCTAACTACTGGCTCGTCTTCTTTAACGACAGGCGCTTCTTCTGTAGCTGTCACCTCTTCAAAAGTTTCTACCGCTTTATGTTCATAGCCGGCAACAACCTCAAAGCCAAAACGATCAGCGCTACCTGAGCCACCCTCAACGTACTGAATAACTTGAACGGCTCTAAGTCTTAAAGCGACTCCGGCGCCAATCAAAGGGGTGTAGTATGCGGCAACTGAACCATTTACTTTTAACTCCGAGCCACCCCAAATATTACTGTCTATCATAGGGATACCCTTAGCATCAAAGATAGCTGGCTTGTACGCTGCTTTTGATTTAAACTTAAGTATGATGTTACCAGTAGGTTGACCAGCATCATCAAGCTCTTCGGAAAATGGAGGGGGTGCTTTCTTAATTTCAGCCCCCTTCGCTTTCTTAACTTCTTTTTCATAGTTCTCAGCATACACTTGATTAATTAATTTTAACGCAGGTAATGCCTCTTCTTTGGCTATAATAAGATTTACTTTATAGTCGCCCTCTTCCGAAAATTTAGTATCCGGTTTAGATAACCAAGGGTATTGCGCAACACCTTGAGGTGTTGTAAATGTTACAGGCTGTTGAGCCATAGTCATTCTCCTTATTTACTAGTTGGTTTACGTACAGTTATTTTAAACTCTCTCATCGTACTGATACCAGGAGGGAGTCCCTCCTCCTCTCGTGTACTTAGAAACTCCTTAAAGTTTGTCTGACTAATGCGTTGCTGTAATAACTCTAAAGCTTGGTTTTCTAATACATAAGTTTTAAAGTTATCCCAATCCCCACATATGTAGTTTTCTTTAAGGGTTTTAATAATTGTACCGCTTTCGGTGCGTAATGTTTCTGCACCAATGTCATCACAAGTTTCTAGCATGGCACTCTCCAATCTACTTATCTGATCTTTAAGTTCGCTATCTTCTTGCTGATATTTCTTAGCTAACTTATCTCGCTCTAATCTAATAGCCAAATAAGCTTTCACTAAGGAATTTACTTTTACTCCACTCATAGTCCTATCTCCTCTCTATTAATTTTTGTATTTAATTTAAGTCCCCAATCATCCAATGTATACTTAATGTCATTTAAAGTCTTTCTACCTAGGTTAGGTGCCCTCAATAACTCCCTTTCGCTCTTTTGAATTAAGCTACCAATAGTATAAATCTCTACCCCTTTAAGACAATTCGACGTTCTAACATTCATGTTTAAAAAATAAATGTCATAAGTTACAAGTTGATTCCCGAACGGAGTTGTATCATTATTACCATCTTGTAACTCTTTTTTTAACCCCCTTATCTCTTTGCGTTTTTGTTTCCAAACTCTTTGAGCTCGCTGTCGTCGCTCAACTGCTTGTATGATGCGATGAACTCTTGAGCCAGACAAATTATATTTAGCTCCTAGTTTTTTATGTGTAATTTCTCCCCTATCATATTCTTCTTTAATCTGCTCATCTCTTTTTACCCCCAATAATTTTTTCTTTTCGCGCGCATCAAGAGATGCTTTTCTTTTTACCCACTGCGCATGTTTTATTTTCTCAGTTAACGCTCTTGTTTCTTCATAATATTTGTTCTTTAAGTCTGTTCTTTCCCTCTCTAATTGCTCTATTTTATTCATAGTCCTATCTCCTCTCTATATAAATCAACTAAATTCATATGCCTATCTACTTTACCTTGTAGCATTGCATACATCCTTTTTTCAATGGCCGAACCCTGTAAGTGTACTACTGTCATCTTGTTTTTTTGTCCCACTCGATCAATCCGCGCTATACATTGTATGTAGACTTCAACACTCATCACGGGAGACCAAAATACTACGGTGTCTGCGCGAGTAAGTGTAATGCCATGTGCTACGGTTTGTGGTTGCAAGACCAAGACTCTTGGGTCATCAGCGTTTTGAAACTCTTTAATAATCTGTGTACGATTGTGAGCCGATACACTCCCATGAATAATTTTAGTGGTGATGTTATTCGCTTCTAAATGTTGGGCAACTATATCTATGGTGTGTCGGTACGGCACAAACACTATGAGTTTATGCGCTGTCTGTTCTATAGTATCCACAAGCTCTTTAAGTCTAGGTTTAATATCAAACTGCACAACTTGGTGGCCGTCAGTGTATACTGCTCCACCAGAAATCTGTAACAATTTTGTCATAGCCGCAGCTGCATTTACTGAAGTTATCTCTTGCCCGGCTGCTTCAATGATCATATCTTTCTTCAATTTCTTGTAGTATCTTTCTACTTGTGGCGTAAGTGGTATCTCTCTTGTTTGATAAGTTACGTCGGGTAAATCAAGACAATCATTTTTAGCGAAACGTATAGCGGGCTGCAAGGCATTAAACACTACCTCTTGACTATTCTTTTTGGGCATCCATTTAAACCTAGTAATCTGATTCATAACTTTGTCACGCCACGCTGTTTTAAATTTAGGTACACGGTGGGGGCATACGAGTCTGGCTAAACCGAACGCATCTTCTGGAGATTGAGATGCCGGAGTCCCGGTCATCATCCATAAACGAGTCTCAGGCTTAAGTATTTTAGCTAATGTTTTCCACCGTTTAGTTGTCACAGACTTGTAAGCATTGGCTTCGTCTACCACAACCAAGTCAAAGTTGGCATCCGCTATATCCTCTCTAACAATGTTTACCCCATCATAATTAATGATTACAAATTCGTACTGAGTATTACTTATAATAGCGCGACGATCTTCGGCAGAACCGTAAGCTACCCCGGGAGTTCTGTGTATACAAGTGTTGTATATATCATTCCTCCACGCAGATGTCATGATTGATAGTGGACAAATTACCAAGACTCTTTTAATCTTGCCTTCATTCATTAAGTAATCAGAAGCCCATAACACACTAGAAGTTTTACCGGTGCCGGCTTCATTAAAACAAAACGCTCTACGGTTTATACTAAAAAATTCCGAAGTAACTTTTTGATGATCGAAAGGTTGAAATCTTCCTGACCATTTATAGTCACGAGTAATAGGTGAAGGTGGGAATTTTTTAAAGTTTAATAAATCAGATAATAACGTCATCTCATCTAGACCCCATCGAATAACAACGTCAGACATTGTCTCGCCGGTCTCTAAAACTTTAAATTTTTTAATGCGCCCTTGTATCGCGGGCACCACTGCGTTTGGCACCATTAACTTAACAGCTACGTTTTCTAGTATTTCCATAATGTCCTCTCATTGAAATAACAGTATGGACGCTATTTAAATACAAGTCAAGCTATATTTTATTTATTTGCTAGGTATTGTCTGTTTTTTATTGAGCTATCTGAATTTCTTTTGAACGATCGGTTTTTAGATTTTGATTGAACTGTGTAACCGTCTTTGTTGCTACCACCTTTTGATAGAGGTTTTTTGTGAGCTAAATCTTTACCCTCTCTCTTATCTGCCACACCATTGTTGTTGGCATCTTTACCATTCTTATCCACCTTGCGTCTAAGCTTTTGGCGCTCCATACGATTGGGGTGTTCTTCGCGATTCTTTTGCTGCTGATACTCTTTCTTATAAGGCCTTTTTTTATTTACATACGCCATGATTAGCTACCTCTTTACACCAAAAAATAAATTCTTCTACTTCCATGTTACCCCGAAAGGAGTTCACGGCTCTACAGACTATCTGTATATTATCGTAATTATACTCTTTTCCCGCATGAATTCTATCTATACTTGCATTGGTCTGCATAACTTTTCCTCGCACTCGGATGCACGTAAGTTCTATTCCAGACAACACACATTTATAATCTTGCCCAGCCACTTTGTATATTAACTGATCAACAGTTAAGGGAGAGTCTTTCTTTTTGGACAGTAAGTGTTTAAAGTAAGCGGCCCAATCGTTGTTCATCCTTTGGTATCGACGATTAACTTTGTTTACGTCCCGACATTTTTTAGAGCATGTCAAATACTTTGGGTGAGTAGTAGTAAATTTATCCCCACAAACAACACAGGCAGCCCGTTTTTTATGCATTAACGTCTAGGCTTATGGTGTTCGCATGTCTCGACAGGACACCATCCGCACAGTGGCGTAGGGTTAGGTACCCATTCATCTTTATCATAAGACATTGTTAGCCGATCTAACGGTTGTTCAAAGGATCTCCAAGCTTTATGTATGCCGTCTCTAGTATACGACTCTTGAACAAAACTATTTTTCATACAAAATAATAGTCCGGCTTTTATCTTATTAACTTCAGGGAAACAAACAAACGCCATGAGTGCCATGAGTTTTAATTGTTTAGTGTCTGGGTATCTATTCGACCCCGTCTTGTAATCAATGATAAAAGCTTTGTCACCATCTACAATAACCAAATCGGCTATACCTCTTACCCATCTGTTGTCATCGTCAAAATCACACTGCTCCATCTTTCTAGTTAAGGCCATTTTATATTCGGGATATTTAACCCCAGGTATGGCTATCAATGTGTCTACCATTTTCTTAAATCTTAAATAGTTTTTAGCTAACGTGGGCTCAGGGTTATCCTCTAAGTTTTTCAAATGTTTTTTGTGCATACTTTTTACAATGGACTCTACTTCTTTATCGTCCATAGGAGGTTTATTTAATTGGTTCCACTCAAATACTTTTTCTCTGACTTCTTCAAATGAAAAACCTTTGTTAAACCATAACCCGCATAATCGAACCCCCGCATCATTTCGCCCAAGAGGCTTATACCCTTTTTTCTTTTTATCTAAATTTAATTCTTCGTGAGTTTTATCCCATGTTTTAGAAGTAACACCATTTATAATTTCTTCTATGGGACGACGCGGTTGTCCGTAAGGTCCAAAAAGTTTTTGTTTACGAGATTCCCACCCTTTAACGTAGTTTTCTAGTGCTTCATGAACTTCCTTCCCATAAATAGTTTGAGGGGTGTCTATGAATGAATAGTTTTTTAATATCCTTACTTCTTGATATTTTTTAGGGCAGTTGATGTACTCCTTTAGGGAAGAAAAGCTCCACGTAAAATCAGCCACTATCTAACTATCTCCACTTCTGATTGAGTTTCTATCCAAACATGTGCACCACATGATAGTGGTTTGTTTGGGCTATATACTACTTTAGAGTCCCCTTTTATATTTACTTCATGCGCATAGGTGTTGCTCTTGTATGTCTTAACAGTCAATACAGGTTCTTCTACCTTGTTCTTTCTGTTTGACTTTATAACATGTTGATTAACATGGACAATGGTCTTCAACGTCCTTGACCCCTGTATTTTTTAAACGAATTACGAAAGCTTTTATTCATAGTAGAAGTCTTGGCTACCCTACCACCTTGACTCGTTCGTTTGTGTATAGGTTCTCTTTCTTGTTCCGCTTGTTTAATCTTAGCCATTAATCATTTTCCTTAAATAAAAAACAAGGGGTGTTTTCCCCAACATATGCGCCTATCATATTGTACTCAAAGTATTCTATCGCGTCTATCTCTTCCATCTCGTCATCGCGCATCAACTTTGCAATTACTTTATCATAGCTATAACAAACTTTGTCTTCTGAATCTATTCCTTTTACCACTCCAATAATACAATCGTCAAAGTGATCCATTATCATTAGCCCATCATACATTTCGTGCAACATTATTTATCCTTTTTCCCACCAACGCTCGCGCTTCATCTCCGCAAGTAGCTGATTATAAGTTAATTTAGTTCTATCCTCTTCAAAATCTACGCTTAATAAATACCTAGTCTCTTCAAAATTATACACCGTGTGTGTAACTTGTGTGTTAAATAAGTAATACCTTTGGGGCTTGTACTTTAACTCAATAAACTCGCCTTTTACATTACCAAGTGCTACATTTGCCCCGAGTTTTAAATTTGGGTTAAACATACAATGGCTTTTGTCCCAGTTATTTAACAACATGTTTACCCCGACTCCTCTATCAGTATCGATGTGCCAATCATAATATGTGTTAGCCTCCAACTTAATAATCCCGGCTTTAAATGGGTGTGCTCTGTATAAGTATTTCCACCAAGGATCAACTACCCAATCATCTTGTACTTCTATAGCTTTAAAATTATAATAGTCAAACCACGACTCCTTACGTGCAGTAATTGCTCGAAGGTACATCATCTCCGAAGCTATCGACTCGTCAGGTATCTTAAAATAGTATTTAGCATTCGCCATAGTTTTTACCAAAATCCCCTTCACACGTTACCGGCAAGCCTTTTGCCCATGACGGTGCTTTATTCATAGTCTGCATAATAAAACGTAATGCTTCATATTTTTCTGCCTCCGGCGCAACGCACACCACTGCGTCATGCACAGTAAGCAGTGGTCTATATCTCTTATTAATAGTAATCATTTGCACCCCAATAACTATCCTAGCTAAAGCTTGAACTACATTCTCCACCACTACTCCACCCCAAATACTAATCTCGCCTCGTCTTGATATATAAGTATACCCATTATTCTTTAGCTCTAAGTTTGGATAGCGTAGATACAATCCGTTAGGTAGTTTTAATCCTTCCGGAGTAACCAATACACAATTCACTTTGCTTAAATAATAAACAGGTTTATCTTTAGGCCAAGACGCCATAAATTTCAAGGCTCGATCACACTCCTTCCAAAGCCCTTCCACTTCGTGGTTTATTTTTCGGTATAAATCTACTAAACTTTTTGTTTCTTTTTCAGCCATATCTACACCCGCATTAATCTTTAATACATCTCGCAGTTTCTTTGCACCAGTACCATAACCTAATCCCAAGATACAAGTCTTACCTACGGCCCGTTCAGTCTTATTTACTTCAGACTTCATATAAACCTTAGAGGCAAACACTGAATACACGTCTTCCCCCCTTTTAAACTGTTCAAGTACATCATGCTGTCCGGCAAACCAGACTAGTATACGAGCTTCGATTTGTGAAGAGTCACAATTTATAATCACGTGATTGTCTGGTGGGAGAATGGCGTTCTTCAATGCCTTTTGTTTCTTGTCGCGTGACGGTAAGTTCTGGAAGTTTACTTTGTCTGAACCAGCCCAACGTCCTGTATGTGTGCCATAATATTTCAAGGGTATAGGGAGTTGATTGCGGTTGCGTTCAGCTATACCAATGAACCGCTCTATGCGAGTTTCTTCAATCGTAGATTTAGTGCCGAGTCTTACTGTACATAGCTCTTGTACAAAAGCATTCGGGTGTTCACATAAAGCTAAAAACCCTTGGTCTCCTTTTGCTAGGGCGTAAGTTTCTTTCCCTGTTGTTGGGCTTGTCTTCATTGGTACTAACACATTTAACTGTTCTAACACATCAGCAAACTGTTTATTACTTGCTAATCTTTTACGCACTTCTTCTACTTCACATTCAAGTTTATCCGCAAGTGCCTGTAACAAATTAAGCTTTTCACTCTTGACCTCTTTCAATCTATCCACAAGTACGTCTTTATCTAACTGTAACCCGGGTAATATATACATTCTTAACGTGATGTCGATAAGTCTAAGTTCACTAGCCGGATAGTTAATAGCGAGCTCTTTGAATAAACCATAAGTGAGCTTCACGTCGTTCTTACAGTACACTCCGTATTGGCGTAGCTCATGGTCGCGAAAGTCTTCTATGCGTTTACCTTTAGCATCCAAGACTTCTGTGCCTTTTTCTCCTAGTTTGTAACGTTCAGCCAAAGCTTTAAGTGAACCCCCGGCATCCACTCCGTGTATAGATCTCGCCATACACAGGGTGTCCAGGTATTTCATCGGCTCTGCACCAAACTTCCATTTAAGAATAGCGCCATCAAACAAAGTGTTGTGACACAATAACATTGCATCGGCCCATGCGATGTCAGCTATAGCTTTTGCTACTGCCTCTTCTCCGGCATACCATTCAGTTTTTCCGTCATCTATTTTTATTGCTACACCAATGACTTGGAACCGCTCATCATTGATGTACTCTTCAGTTGTCATTCGAGATAGACTAAATCCCACATCGTAAAATGTTTCAAAGTCAATCGTTACTAGATTCAAGTTGTCCCTTTCGCTTTAAATTCTTCATCAATTTCTTTATTATCGGTGTACTTACTCATATATTTTTTATCGGCAATACATGTATTACAAATGGAAGCAAAATCTTCAACATACTCGTAATTCAAACCTTTTTCTTTACATTCATTTTTTAAAATATTATCTTTTTCTCCCCAACAATCCTTTATATCTTTTTTAGGAAGTATATGGTCACAACAACTACAAATACTATGAGTTACAAGATGTTCTATTTCAGGTCTATCCCAATTTAACAAATCAATGTCTAAAAAATCATCATATTTTTTGCCCTCCACATATGAATAATCTAAACTGTCATATATGACAATATCTGTGTTGTCATATGTATCTTTCTTTCTCTCTTGAAATTGATAATAATACAACCCCCTTTCAGTATCTATATTTTTCTTTAGGTCTTCTTCAGTGATACTATCAATTATTTTATTTAATTCTTTTTTTGTTTCTTGTAAAGCTTCTGTTAAGTTTTCTGCTCTTACCGTCATTAACTCTTTATTTAACTCAATCCATATATCATAAACTTTTTCCATTATTTTTCCTCTCCCTTTGGCATTCCGTGTACTATTTGTAAATATTTTATAATATCAGGTATTTTATCCACTCCTATTGACGCTATTCCTTTTTCTGTATCAACTTTAATATTAAATAATTGACAAAAGTCAATAAAAAGTTCGTCTTGGTCTACTTGTTCTTTAGTTCGATTATTTAAATTTTTTTTCTTTGTCATTTTTATTTTTCCTCTCTTTTATACAAAATCCTTTTAAGTTCATCACGCCCATATCTGATTCTATTGAGCAATACCACTTGCCCCCGTGGTTAATCTTTGCGTCCTTACCACACTCGCAACAAACCGCGGGGCCAACTCTATTATCTTCTTTAATAATTGCCATTACGTTAACAGTAAATAAAGCACGTAACTGGCCGTAGCAACGGCTACTGTATTAATGAAATACTCCAATACTTTATAGTCTTTTTCTGACAAAGAATGTAAGTCTTTCTCATCTTCATCAGGATCTTTATGTTCTTGAGGCCACACAGTCATGTCGTTCTCCTTATAGTTTATTAGCATAAAATGTATGCTCGTCCCGGCATTCAACTGAACACCATCGTCTCTTGTCTTTTACTTCTCTTTCACACCACGTACATTTGCCGGTATCATTTTCTTCGACAGTCGTATCAACACTTTTTAGAGTTGCCTCTAATTGTCTCTGTACTTCGTTGTTGGCTACGTCTATCTCGTCACTCATATCATATGTCCCTTGCTCCATGGACTTTTTTTGATTCTTTGTTTTGCAGTGATAGGTTTTGGTAGTTTAACACCCCATTTATTTAAGGTAAATTCTGAAACACCGGCATATTCTGCTACTCTACTTCTCGGTGCGTCAGGTTTTCTTTCCATATAATCTAATGCGCGTTTAATGGCACTTTCTTTTTGCTCTTCCCTTTCTCGCTTCTTTCTAGCAATTTCCTCAACTTGAAATCTACTCATTTATGTCCTCTCTCCATCCTACGTTTAGCGTACCATATCATCTTACTAAGGTCTTGCTCTAGGTTTCCCTTACCTTTACAACGTAAAAGATATTTACCGCACTGCCATAGTAGCGGGTCGTCTTTAAAAAACTCTTCGAGTATATCTATCACCTCATACTTGGTACTCGTATAATGAGGCGGTTGATTCACCATATCTACATCTTCTGCGTTCATCTTTTAGGCACTCCTGTTTTAGTTACCGTATACCCACTATGCTCTAACACAGGTATTATGCTTTGTTTTAATACCCTTACCATTCTCGCTTCCATGCGTATTCTTGAAGCCTCTTTCGGTATTGGGTATAAAACCGTGTACCCCTCCTCCCTTAACATATCTATTACTTGTTCTTTAGTTTGCATGCGTGTAAGTTCTTTCTTTGCTTTATTATTTTCTGCATTCATGTTTTACTCTCCAAACTCATCACTCGTTTGCCTTTAACGTAATACTCTAACATCTCAATATTCGTCTCGTCAATAATTAGTGAGACTCCTTGTTGCATACTTATCTCCCGTAAGTGTTTCTGTTGTAAGGCCGTTGCTTTGTTTCCATTGGCTTTACACTCGATCCCGATAAACTTACCTTTGTAACATGCGACGATGTCAGGTACACCACTTGCCCCATATCCTCCTGTTGAGGCATAAAAGTAGTACGCACCAAGTTCCTTAAGCTTGGCACATACTTTCTGTTTTACTTTCTTTTCAGGTGTTGCCACTATAATTCTAGTGGCGGAAGTTCGTCAGCTGATGGAGACTCATAGCCCACCATATCGGGTAGGTGTGAACCATCCAATGTAAGTGGGGGTAGGTCGTCAACTGTTGGGTTGTCATATCCCGCAATTTCAGGAAGAACTGTTTCGTCTCCAAGATTTATAAGGTCAATGCCGGTGTCTTTTGATACCAGTGCTTTAGCCTCTGATTCTGTGATAGTTTCAACTATGACTACCGCGGGTGCTGATGTGGGTGCGGGTGTGGGTACATCTTGTTTTGATACATACACAAGCCCTCCAATTGCTACGATAACTGCTAATGCTATTACGTTTTTCTTTGTTGCTTGGTTCATTAGTTCTCTCCGTTTAATTAAAATAAAATACTGCTCTCTCTTTATACATCGCAATTACCATTCGGACATCCATGAGACAGAATCTCGTCTGCAATGTCCTCTGATATTTGCTGATGTTCGTGTTGCTTTATTTCGGTTTCAAGATGTTCTACAAACTTCTCATCTTTCATTATTACTGATAGCTCTTCGATGATTCGATTAGCCTCTTCTCGGTCTTCACTGCCTATGCTATGTTTATCAAGTAAGGCAACGAAGTCCATGAGTAGTCTACGAACTTTGATAAAAATATGGTGTGCCATTAGCCCTCTCCGACTTTGATTGGAGTATCAGTATTATCTACAACTTCTATCATGTCAAGTTCTTTCGTTTCTTTTAGCCAATCCTTAAAGTCTTTGAATGAACGCTCAGCCGACACTTGGTTGTGCCATATGAGTTCTAGTATGCCACTCATACCCCCAATGATTCCCAGTAGTTCATGTCGTTCGGCTTTCCAAATATCTTGGTCTGCCCCAAAGTAGTCATAAATGTCTTGCTCTACATAATCAATCTTTTCTTTAGGCATTACTCTTCTCCCTCGGGGCTAAAGTCTATGACTATGCCCTCTATATATTTAACTCGATAATGGTCTCGATTATATTCAAGCCCATCTTCCTTTGCCTCTTCTAGATATTCATCTAGCATATCGAACGCCTCTTCTTGAGTGTTGCATTCCGCACCCTCCCAAGCTGACATCCATTTGTCTCCTCCTCGATCGAAAGATTTTTTCATTTGCACGTGGTACATTATGTGTTCCCCCTGTATTGATAGTCTTCTTCATCTATAGCCTCTTGTTCCTCTCTCTCCTCCTGTCTTTCTGCTCGAATGTCAGCATCCATTACTTCCCATGTGCGGTCTTCGGTAGCAATTCTTTTTGCTTGGGTTGTACTTACTGCCATGATGTCCATCGGTATACAATACTGCGTGACATACACTCGATAGTGTTTTAGTTTTAGTTTACTCATTGTTGTATCTCCTTTAATAAAATTTCCAAATCATCTTCGTCCATATTCCATAATAGCTCGGCTCTATCAGAATAAATAAATGATGTTTTAATTCTCATCACCTTATCTATTAATTTTTCTTTTTTTGTTTCAGGTATGTATTTATATTTCATCTTCACACTCCTCTATTTGTTCTACTGTCATAGCGCACCTCCGTATTCATCGTACATAGGTTCTTCTTGCATAGCCTCGTAGACCTCCTCGTAAAATTTTTGAATCTCATTCTCCGATAACTTATAGTCTTGCTCGTATCCATCGTCATCCGAGTATGTTGCTATTGGGTATATCGCGGGGAAACTCCCCCCGTCATCATGTTCAACATCATACAAAATATCTATCGGGACTTCTACTTCGTCTAGGGCTTTGTTGAATACCCACGCTGACCCATCCCAGTTGTTTGTGTACCATCTTTTAGTCATTATCGTTCTCCTCTCTCAAATTCGCTCATGTCATCGTCCTCCAAAGGTTCTTTGTTAAACTTCACAATTACATGGTCAGGCTTGGTTTCAATAAACTCCCAATTGCTATGACCGAATGTATTTCGGCAGTACTCGTCCAGTGAATCAGTATTAAACTCCATCATCATCCTCCTCAATGTCTAGTCCATATTCATGTAGTAGGTCGTCAGCCTCCACATCGATTGACGGGTCGCCCTCTTTAATGAATGCCTTTGCGTGGTCTTCACTATCGAACAATTTGATCGAGCCATCATCCTCACAAATAAACTCTTTACCATTTATTGATATGTCATTAATGTATCTGTATATCCTGTACTTCTTTGTTACTTCTGTTTCCATGTTCACTCTCCTAGTTTGCGTTGGTTGAATTCTTTACGGACTTCATTAACTTGTTTTTCAATCTCAGGAATATCTTTTTCATTAACAAAAGTCCACAAAATATCTTTTACAAGTTCGTGGTATTGGCTTTGAGCTTTTTTACTCATGATGTTACCTCCTCTAAAGTTATTTTCATAAATGTATCGGCAACAATATCTCTGCCCAAGTATCGGTTACCCATGAGTTCGGTCTTGACTAGCTCATCAAAGTCGAACTCCCCTTTCTCGTCCTCTTCTTCAGGATTCCAATCACTATACTCGGACGTCTCCATGACCTCTCCGTCAATCGCTAGGCTGAACCATACATAGTCATCCATGTTCTGCTCGGCAAATATCTCGACTTTGACAAGATGGTTGTCTATCCATAGGTCGTAATTTTTATAGTGGAGGTAGGTATTGAGTTGGGGATACCCCTCTATTTGTTTGGGGCTGATAGCCAACTCGTTCTTGGGTCTTTGTGATAGTTCATCATAGTCCTCGACAATCTCAACTGACTCTCCCATCTCACACTTTTCTGCTGAAAAATCATTGGGTACTGTTGCAATCATGTAGTCCATGCGATTGACAACGGCATACCCCGCAACAAAGTATTCATCACTGCCCTCGGAACAGACTGTCCAAATATATCGCCAAGCATTGTCTCCGTGTTCTTCCTCAACATCTATCTTGCGACTGTCTTGAGCCGAGAATAATTGTGAGCCGTTCTCATCTGTTTCAAATTGATACTTATCTTCAAACTGTTTCCATGTCATTCTAATCATTATGATTCTCCTTGTAGTCGTTTTTGGATTTCAGTTTCTATCACCTCATCTTGCTCTTCAGTAAAAAGTTTATCGCCTAGCCATAAATCATAGAGTACTTCTTTTTTAATTCGCTCTTCTGTCATATTCGTTAGCTCTTTGACAACTTCTTTAATTTCCTCTTCTGTTATATTCATTTGAATCTCCTTTTTAATTAAGTCCGTCATCGTAATCGTCGTCGGGGTAATAGGGTTGTGTTTCTTGGTCATGTTTTGTTTCACACTCATGACATGCGACAGGTTTTCCGTACCATCCTGTCGAGCCACATTTGGTTTTTGGTGTAGTTTCCGATGGTCTGCCCGACCAAGTGAGGTTGGGGCAATTCCCCCTTGATTTATTAATATCTCTCATTGGGTTCATTTGAATCTCCTTGTAGTCTTAATAATGCAAGTTTGTAATCAGTGCCTGACATGCGTCCGCCTACTATCTCCCATGCCTTTTCTCCCTCATATGAGGTGGAAGTCCACCCCATTATTTCGTCAAGTTCATCTGTCATATTCATACTGTTTCTCCCGTGTGGTTGCTCACAATTAATTCTAATTTCTGAAATTCTAGGTCTTTTATTAATTGAAACAAAACCTCACTAGCCTCTTTAGCTTTTTTAATTCTCTCATTTAATTCTTGTCTTACTGCGTCTTTCTCTTCAAAAGTTCCATCAAACTCTAAAGTTCCGTACTCGTTTCTAGTTATTTTAATATTCATTTTTAGTTCCTCGTGTGGTTAAAAATTAGTAAAGCTACATAAAACATTACGCTACTATTTCAGACATGTCAACTAATACTTTAATTATTATTGGAACAGATTGGAACAGATTGGAACACGATTATTGGAACAGGTCTTGATACTTGTAAAATTTAAGTTGTCATATTGGCTCTGTATGCGACGTTCTAGTAAGGGTTGATAGGTAAGGTTCAAGTTTACTAATTATCTCGCTACGAGCCTTGTAGGTGCTATCTCGTTGATTTCATTGATTTAATAGGATTCGGGTCTGTTCCAAAGTCTGTTCCATGTTCCAACGTGTTCCATATGTAAAGCTACACAAAATCTGTGGATTAACTTGTGGATAACTATTGGTGCGAATTCCTTTAAACCCTTACTACTACTACTATAAATATTAATATTATATATATATAGTGCTGTATATTTTGTGTGCTGTTCCAATGTTCCACACTGTTTTAAGTACGATATGCTCACAGGCTTTTTTATTGCACCGCGAAATCAGGTCTCTTGACTTTCGGAATCCTGAAAAATCCTATGTATACTTGTTTTGGGTTGGAACATTGGAACATTGGAACAAATTGATAAGTAAAACTTATCGTAAACCCAATGTCGATGGCGATGTCCTTTGATACCAGTCACTCATTGTCCTTTGATACCAGTCACTAGGTAAATAAAAAGGGCAGATTTCTCTGCCCCCCACAAGGTACTCTGTTCTTACTTGCATTTTACCACGAAACCGCTTTGATCCTTCCGGGCTTTACCTTTTGCATATAAAGCCACGATTGTATTTTTAGGATCTAGATGCCTTATATCTGTATCATCCCCGCTTACAACTTTGCGACCATGAAACGTTACGGGTATATTTACAAGCTTATCAAATACAACCGCAACTCGTTTACCTTCTTTTATTGCACGGTCATTAAACCTTTTAAAACTTGGGGCCCCTGAATAAGAAAATGTTAAATCGTAGTTAGTCGGGAAGCTTTGAACGCCGTTGATGCTTTTTTCTCTATTTGGGATTTTGGTATAGTCGTAAAATTGAACGTTTTCAAAGCACTCCATAATGTTACGATAATAAACGCCTTCAGAATAAAACCCGACATTTTCCCAACGTATATCACTCGTCCCATTCAAGCGCACTAAAGGGGTTAAATTGTTTTGTTCAGCCTTTTTAATAAATGCTTTAATCTCTTTTACTAATTGCCTAAAATATTCTGCCTGATTATTTAAATATAATCTAGTACGGTTTAATCGTGCATCGAATGCCATAACCATGCGACCTGAAGATTTTAAACATGCAATATGACATTGTGCGTTGTCTGCATTGGCGCACAAGTTAACCCCGCTATCCTTATAAGGGCTTAAATATTGTATGGCCGTCATAAAGCCTTTTTTGTTTCCTTTTATTGTCTTTGCATCTGCGTTAATACTTAATAATTTTGTCATTTTTGTACCTCTCTAATTGTGTTTTATAATTATAACACTACTTTACTTATTTAAAAATAATCTCGATCTCGATGCCCTTTGATACCAGTCACTACCCAAAAAAATCTTCATAATTTTTGATGGGGGCTTTCACCCCCAACCCTTGGTTAGTCGTAAATAATAGGAAGGTTATAACGATCGATCGAATCTTGAAGATCATCGAGCGCTGTAGTTAACCCTTTCTTTCCTGCAGGGTATCTTTTTCCAGTAAGGCCTGATACATAATTCCTGCATACGGTAGAAGTGTATCCACTGTTGATTTTCATACCGATCAATAAAGCTTTGATGCCCTGCTTAAAGACTGCCATTCTGTAAGCTTCTATCTGGCCTGGTCTATCTAGTACTGTTGCTTTTTCCATTGTATTTCTCCTTGTGGTTAATGAATCATTATTATAACATTACTTTACATATTACTAAAACGTGGTTCGATCTCGGTGTCCTTTGATACCAGTCACTAGGTAACAAAAAAAGAAAGGGAAGGCCGAAGCCCTTCCAATCTCCCACAGGAAACTAATTATTCACCCCTCCTTGATATGTTTTAAGTCATCATAACCAGAACAATGATCATAAAATTCTTTCATTAATTTTTTCTGATCGTGAGATAATTCCCACCAATACTCATAGTCATCATCTTTCATCATATCTTCCCATTCATAAAAAGCCGATCCTTCACTAATTTTTTCTTTTGGTTCATCAGTCATTTCTTCGTATGTTTCATGTTTCATTATTCGCCCCTCCTTACAGAAGCAAGGTCTCGAACGAAACTATCGCCCTCCATAAAACAATCGTCCATTCTATATACCTGCCCTCGATTCTTTAATGCGTCGACCAACAGTCTTGCGTCGCAGTCTTCTTCCAAATAATAGTTATCTTGATCGTGAAAAGAATAGGTACTAATCTCATCAGCGAACCCCAATGCACTGGCTAGGTCTTTAGATACTTCAACCCAACCATGCCCTGCGTCTGTATGGTATTTAAAATGTGGTACATTTGTGAATGTTAAATACCCGTTGTGAATGTATCTTGATTCATTGTTCATAATTATTGAAGGGGGGTTTCCCCCCCAACCCTTGGTTAGTTATATGCTGAATGAAAGGATTCTACTCCGCCGTGCTCCAATGCTCCTTCATTGAAACCTTGGTCATCGAAGTACCGCCCACTTAATCCATACTCTTCGTCATTGGCTAAGTCTTTAACTGTAACAATTCCCCACCCGATACACCAATTAGCTTTCCTATCGTCGCGAAGGATAAGAAAGGTTTGGCCCTTCCATGTCACTTCTTGTCCTGCTAGGTCTGTGCCACCTTCCTCCTCTTTTCTCCAACTTACTTGCTTACTCATTTTGTTTCTCATTTTGTTACTCCTTGTGTAGGCAGAAAGGACTGCCATGTCCCTATTATAACATTACTTTACATATACAAGCAACCCCACGCCCCCCCTATGCACCACTTTATAAAATTTTTTTTCTATTACTATATACATTCTAATATACTCAAATAACCAGAAGTTTTTCTAAAAGTTACCAGATAGGCCCCCTTACTTTACAAATAGCCAATCAAAAAAATATTCCGCAAAAAATTCTTAAAAATC